>Ga0157371_10001441_pt1 | contig 24694 bp, 26 predicted proteins | sample C45metaG_FD_113462 | JGI IMG/M metagenome (GOLD analysis project Ga0157371, IMG submission 113462) | Corn rhizosphere microbial communities from Kellogg Biological Station, Michigan, USA - C4-5 metaG | ecosystem: Host-associated > Plants > Roots > Rhizosphere > Soil | place: USA: Michigan...
AGTGGCTGCCGGAAGGAGCGACGGCTCGCGTGTTGGAGATCGAGACCGACGGCCGGCTGGTCGGCCTTCGCCAGCCGATGGAGGTGAGCCTGGTCGGCGATGCCCGCGACACCCTGCAGGCGCTGATCCCGCAGCTGGAGCGCAAGCAGGAGCGCGGCTGGCGCGAGGAGATTGAAGGCGAAGTCGAGCGCTGGTGGGACGTCCTCGGCGAACAGGCGATGGTCGAGGCGCAGCCACTCAACCCGCAGCGCCTCTTCCACGAGCTCAGCCCGCGCCTGCCCGACGACTGCATCCTCACCTCCGACTCCGGCTCGGCGACCAACTGGTGGGCGCGCCACCTGAAACTGCGGCGAGGGATGCGGACGGCGCTGTCGGGCACGCTGGCGACGATGTGCCCGGCGGTGCCGTATGCCTTCGCGGCGAAGATGGCCTACCCGGAGCGGCCGGTGATCGCCGCGATCGGGGACGGTGCGATGCAGATGCTCGGGATCAACGCGCTGATCGACATCGCCAACCGCTGGGAAAAGTGGTCGAACAAGCAGCTGGTCGTCCTCGTCCTCCACAACGACGACCTGAACCAGGTGACCTGGGAGCAGCGGGTGCTGGCCGGCGATCCCAAACTCGAGGTCTCGCAGAGCATCCCCGACTTCCCCTACGCCGACTACGCGCGTTCGCTCGGCCTCCACGGGATCAAGGTCGAAGACCCCGACGACGTCGGTGCCGCCTGGGACGAGGCGCTGAACGCTGGGCGACCGGTCCTCTACGAGGCGGTGACCGATCCCGAGGTGCCGCCGCTGCCGCCGCACATCAAACTCGAACAGGCGACGGCGCTGGCGAAATCGCTGCTCAAAGGCGACCCGCACGGCGGCCGCGTCGTCACCCAGTCGCTGAAAGGCAAGCTGAAGGAGATGACGACCCGCTGATGGCGGTCGCGGCGCGGCAGCGGGCAGCGGCGGAGGCGCCGGTGACCGAAGTCCGGGTCCGCGCCTTCACCGTCCCCACCGACGAGCCGGAGTCCGACGGCACCCTGGAGTGGGACGCGACGACGATCGTCGTCGTCGAGCTCGAGGCGGAGGGCGAGTGCGGGCTCGGATATGCCTACGGCGACCGCAGCGTTGCGACCTTCGTCGACTCGATGCTGCGGCCCTGCCTCTACGGGGCCGATGCGATGCGCCCGGCGGCGGCCTGGCTGGCGATGCGGCGGGCGATCCGCAACGCCGGCCAGCAGGGCGTCGGCGCGATGGCGCTCTCGGCCGCCGACATCGCCCTCTGGGACCTGAAAGCGCGCCTGCTCGGCCTCCCCCTCGCCGATGCCCTCCCCCGCTTCCACGAGGCCGCGCCGATCTACGGCAGCGGCGGCTTCACCTCCTACTCGGAAGAGAAGCTGCGCGAACAGCTGGAGGGGTGGCGCGAGGCGGGGCTGCCGCGGGTGAAGATCAAGGTCGGCCGCGAGCCGGAGCGCGACCCGCAGCGGCTGGCGCTCTGCCGCGAAGTCCTCTGGGAAGGAACTGAGCTGATGGTCGACGCCAACGGCGCCTTCGCGCCGCGTGAGGCGCTCGGCCGTGCCGAGGAATACGCCGCCTTCGGCGTCTCCTACTTCGAGGAGCCGGTCAGCTCCCGCGACCGCCGGGGTCTGGACTTCGTCCGCGACCGCGCGCCCGCCGGGATGGCGATCGCCGCCGGCGAGTACGAGTGGGACCTGGCGGGGCTCGGCGAGCTGGCGCCGAACGTCGACGTCATCCAGGCGGACGTCACCCGCCTCGGCGGGATCACCGCGATGCTCCGCGCCGACGGCATCTGCCGGGCTCTGCAGCGCCCGTTCTCCGCCCACTGCGCACCGGCGATCTCGGCCCACGCCTGCTGCGCGATCGAGTCCCTCGTCCACCTCGAGTACTTCCACGACCACGTGCGCCTGGAGCGGATGCTGTTCGACGGCACCCTCGACCCGGAGGAGGGCGCCCTGCGTCCCAACCCCTCGCGGCCGGGGCACGGGCTCTCGTTGCGGCACGACGAGGCGGAGCGCTGGCGAACTGCATCAAATTCTTCCTCTCCTGGAGAGAAAATTTGATGCAGTTCGGGATGGGGCACGAGACGCTGGAACCGAAGGGGATCGACCGGATCGATCGCCGGGCGCTGAAGCAGTCGCTCAAGGACGCCGTGAAAGGCGAGGTGCGGTTCGACCTCGGCACCCGGGCGATCTACTCGCACGACAGCTCCAACTATCGCCAGCCGCCGCTCGGGGTGGTGATCCCGCGCGACGCCGAGGACGTCATCGCCGCGGTGGCCGCCTGCCACGAGCACGGCGCCCCGGTCCTCGCCCGCGGCTGCGCCACCAGCCTTGCCGGCCAGACCGCCAACGTCGCCGTCGTCCTCGACACCTCCAAGTACATGCGCGAGATCCTCGAGGTCGATCCGGAGCGGCGGATCGCGCGGGTGCAGCCGGGGGTGATCCGCGACCAGCTCGCCGAGCTGACCGAAGAGAAGTACAACCTCACCTTCGCGCCGGACACCTCGACGCACGAATACGCGACCTTCGGCGGGATGATCGGCAACAACTCCTGCGGCGTGCACTCGGTGATGGCGGGCCGCACCGCCGACAACCTCGAAGCGCTGGAGATCGTCACCTACGACGGCCTGCGGATGCGGGTCGGGGCGACCTCCGAGGAGGAGCTGGAGCGGATCATCCGCGAGGGCGGCCGCCGCGGCGAGATCTACGCGCAGATGCGCGGCCTCCGCGACCGCTACGCGCAGCTGGTACGCGAGCGCTACCCCGACATCCCCCGCCGGGTCTCCGGCTACAACCTCGACGAGCTGCTGCCGGAGAAAGGGTTCAACGTCGCCCGGGCGCTGGTCGGCTCGGAGGGGACGCTGGTGACGGTGCTGGAGGCGACGGTCCGGCTGGTCCACTCCCCTCCCTGCCGCTCGCTGCTCGTGCTCGGCTACCCGAGCGTCTTCGAAGCGGCCGACCACGTCTCCGAGATCCTCGAGTACAAGCCGACCGGGCTCGAGGGGCTCGACCGCTGCCTGGTCCAGGACATGGAGGGCAAAGGCCAGCACACCGGCGAGATCCCGCTGCTGCCCGACGGCGACGGCTGGCTCCTGGTCGAGTTCGGCGGCGAGACCAAAGAAGAGAGCGACGAAAAGGCCGAAGAGTGCATGGCGCGGCTGCGCAAGGACAAGCACGCACCGGAAATGCGCTTGTTCGACGACCGGGCCGAAGAGGACCGGCTCTGGGAGGTGCGCGAGGCCGGGCTCGGCGCGACCGCCTACATCCCGGGTGGGCGGGACAGCTGGGAGGGCTGGGAGGACGCCGCCGTCCCTCCCGAGCGCCTCGGCGACTACCTGCGGCGCTTCCGCGAGCTGCTCGACAAGCACGGATACCGAACCGCCCTCTACGGCCACTTCGGCGACGGCTGCACCCACTGCCGCATCACCTTCGACCTGACCAGTGCCGGCGGCGTCCGCCAGTGGCGCCAGTTCGTCGACGAAGCCGCCGATCTGGTGGTCGAGTTCGGCGGCTCGCTCTCGGGCGAGCACGGCGACGGCCAGTCGCGCGCCGAGCTGCTGCCGAAGATGTACGGGCCGGAGCTGGTCGGGGCCTTCGAGGAGTTCAAGCGGATCTGGGACCCCGGCAACCGGATGAACCCGCACAAGGTCGTCGACCCCTATCCGATCGTCTCCAACATGAAGCTCGGCTCGGGCTACGCGCCGCCGCAGCCAAAGACGCACTTCTCGTTCGGCGAGGACGGCGGCAGCTTCGCCCACGCGGCCCTGCGCTGCGTCGGCGCCGGCAAGTGCCGGCAGACCACCAGCGGGACGATGTGCCCGAGCTTCTCGGTGACCAAGGACGAGGAGCACACGACCCGCGGCCGCGCCCGGATCCTCTACGAGATGCTCGAGGGGCAGACGATCACCGACGGCTTCCGCTCCGAAGAAGTCGCCGAGGCGCTCGACCTCTGCCTCTCCTGCAAGGGCTGCAAAGGCGACTGCCCGGTCAGCGTCGACATGGCCACCTACAAGGCGGAGTTCCTCGCCCACCACTACAAGCGGCGGCTGCGGCCGCTGCCCGCCTACACGATCGGGCTGATCATGTTCCACGCCCGGGCGGCGGCGCGGATGCCGCGGCTGGCCAACTTCCTCACCCACGCGCCGGGGATCTCGCGCCTGGTCAAGCGGGCGGGTGGCATCAGCCCCGCGCGCGAGGTGCCGCGCTTCGCCCGCCAGACCTTCACCGCCTGGTTCGCCGAGCGCGGCGCCGTCAACCCCCACGCCGACCCGGTGCTCCTCTTCCCCGACACCTTCAACAACTTCCTCCACCCGGAGACGATGAAAGCGGCGACCGAGGTGATCGAGGACGCCGGCTTCCGCGTCGTCGTTCCCGACCGCGAGCTCTGCTGCGGGCGGCCGCTCTACGACTACGGGATGCTGGACACGGCGAAGCGCTTCTGGCGCCGCAACCTCGACACCCTGGCCCCGTACATCCGCGAGGGCGTGCCGGTGGTCGGGATCGAGCCGAGCTGCGTCGCGGCCTTCCGCGACGAGCTGCCGGGACTGATGGGCGCCGACGAGGACGCCAAGCGCCTCTCGCTGCAGACTTTGACCCTGGCCGAGCTGCTGCAGGAACACGCCAAGGACTGGGACGCCCCGCAGCTGGAGAAAAAGGCCCTGGTCCACGGCCACTGCCACCAGGAAGCAGTGATGGGGATGGGCGCCGAGAAAGAGCTCTACGAACGCCTTGGGCTTGACTTCGAAGTCCTCGACTCCGGCTGCTGCGGCCTGGCCGGCTCCTTCGGCTTCGAGAAGGACCACGACCAGATCTCCCGCGAAATCGCCAACCAGCGCCTACTCCCAAAGCTCCGCGAAGCCCCCGAGAACACCCTCCTGATAGCCGACGGCTTCTCCTGCAAGACCCAGATCGAACAGCTCTCCGACCACAAGCCCCTGCACACCGCCCAGGTGATCAAGCTGGCGATGGGTGGCGGTTAACTTTGCCTTGGGTCGAAGACGACAGTGCCGACCCTGCCAATCCGTTCGAAGTGTTTGTCGCAGGTCAGCACGGCGGCCCCATGGCGAGCGGCAGTGGCGGCGATCCAAATGTCGTTCGTGGGAAGCGGCGTGCCTGCCCGCCGCAGGTCGGCGACGATCTCTGCGTAGTGGCGACTCGCCTCCGCATCGACGCCTAGCACCTCGACCACCGGGTTCGCCAGAAACTCATCCAGCTCCGATTCGTTGCGCTCACGGTGAGCCCCAAGGAGGAATCCGGTACGGAGCTCCCCCATCGTTACCGTCGGCACTCCTACCCAATCAGCTCGATCTACGAGCGCGACCAATTCGCTATGCCCTCGCTGGAAGTTGCTGTAGGCGGAGGTATCGAGGCAGTAGCCGCTCACTTCCAGAGCTCCTCGTCGATCTGCTCGAACGGGGCGACCGCGCGTTCGAACTCGGCCAACTCGTCCTCACCCCAGCTCCCGGCGAGCCGCCCCAGTCCATTCGATCGGCTTTTCTCCACGCCTAAGCTCTGACCAAGAAGGTCGATCACGGTCTGGTTCAGCGAGCGGCCCCTACGCCGTTTCTCCCGCTCCAGCGCATCTGCGACGGGCGCCGGCAGATTCCTAATCGTCAAGGCTTTGATCTGCTTCCTCCTGATGTGCAGTCACTTATTGCTTCTTCTGAATGCAAATCCAGAATATCAAGCTAGCTTCACCGCGCACTCGAGCATGAGGGCGTGGACGAAGGCTTGGGGAAGGTTGCCGCGGAGCTGGCGCTGGCGGACGTCGAACTCCTCGGAGAAGAGGCCGGGGGTGCCGCAGGCGGCGCGGTTGCGCTCGAACCAGGCGAGGGCTCTTGGCATGTCGTCCTGCTGGGCGTAGGCGAGGGCTAGCCAGAAGCCGCAAAGGAGGAAGGCGCCCTCGGCCTGGCCGAGCGGCAGCTCTTCGGCCCGGAAGCGGTAGCAGTAGCCGTCCTCCGTGAGTTCGCCGGCGACTGCTTGCAGGGTGGCCAGCGAGCGGGGATCGTCGGCGGGGACGGCGCCGCGAATCGCGGCGAGGAGCAGCGAGGCGTCGAGGCGCGGGTCTTCGACAGTGCGCTGCCAGCGGCCGGAGGGATGAAGCGCGGTCGCCGCCGCCTCGGCCACGAGTTTGTCCGCCAGCGCCAGCCAACTGGCCGGCTGCTCCTGCCCGGGCGAGTGCGCGGCGATCTGGCGCAGGCCGGCGGCGCAGACCAGGCGGCTGTGGGTCCAGAGCGCCGGTTCCAGCTCCCAGATCCCGGCGTCGGCGTCACGCCAGCGCCTCTCGATCGCCTCAACCGCAACCTCAGCCGCGCGCCAGCCGTCGGCGTCGAGGTGGTCGTGGCGGGCCGCTGCCGAGAGCAGCATCAGGATCTCGCCGAAGGCGTCGAGCTGGAACTGGTCGCGAACGCGGTTGCCGACGATGTCTTCGCCGCCGGGAAAGCCCGGCAGGCTGAGGCGCTTTTCCTTCGGCACCGGTTTTTCCTCGACGGTGTAGGCGGGCATCAGGTCGGGGCCGTCGGCGAGGAGGCGGCTGACGGCGAAGCGGACCGCGTCGTCCATCAACCGGTGCGGCCCTAGGGCGGCCACCGCCTGCCCGGCGTAACACTGGTCGCGGATCCAGGCGTATCGGTAGTCGTAGTTGCGCCCCCGCTCGGCCCGCTCCGGCAGCGAGGTCGTCGCCGCCGCGACCATTGCCCCGCTCTCGGCGGTCAGCCCGCTCATCACCACGTAGGCGTGCTCGGCGTCGCGACTGGCGAGGCAGCCGCCGACGTCGGGCACCCGCGCCTTCCACTCCTCCTCGGTCGCGCTCCAGAGCTCGTCGGCGCGGTGCGGTGTCTCGGGCGCTTCCCCGTGCTGGAAGGCGAGGACGAGGTCGCGTTCCTCCCCCGGCTCCAGCTCGAGCTCCATCGCCAGTGCCCGTTCGCGCGAGCTGCCCTCGGTCGGCTTCGCCTGCGCCGCCCCGAGCCAGCGCATCCGCGTCTCCCCCAGCTCGGCGCACCAGGCGCCTTCTTCGTCCTGGCGCAGGCGCGCCATCCCGTGGCGGTCGAACTCGGCGCCGGCGGCAAGAGCCACCTGCACGCGCGCTGGCCCCTGCACGGCCGCGATCCGGCGCAGGACGATCGCCCGCTGCGGGGTCGAGGGCAACGCCAGCGCCTCCCGGCACTCGACGATCCCGTCCTCGGTGATCCAGCGGCTGCGCCAGATCAGCGTCCCTGGCTCGTAGTAGCCGCCCCAGACGAAGCGCCCCCGGGGCGCGACCGTGTAGCTGCTGACGCCGCCGACCAGCGAGGAGAAGACGGCGCCGTCGTGCCAGCGCGGGAAGCACATCCAGGCGAAGTCGCCACGGGGGCCGACGAGGACGCCGCGCTCGCCGTCGGCCAGCAGCGCGTAGTCGCGGAGGGCGTGCGGGAAGGTGGCGGGGCGGCTCACCGCTCCGCGCGCGCCGCCCACAAGCCGGCCGCCCCGGCGGCTGCGGCGCCAGCCGCCGCGAGCAGCCCGCGGTGCTTGCTCGCCCACAGCTGCGGGCTGCGCTCGTGGGCCTTGTCGCTGAAGCGGCCGCGGGCGCCGAGGTCGCCGGGCTGCGGCTCCATCAGGTTGCCCTCTTTGTTCTGCTCGTCCGGCGGTCCTTCGGCCTGCTGCCCTTTGACCGCGCTTCGTGCCAGGTACCACTCGGCGATCGAAGGGGCGAATTTGCTTCCCAGCACGGTGTAGACAGTGGAGATGCCGACGTAGACCTGGCGGCGGCGATGGTGCGCGGCCCAGTGCACGGCGTCGGCAGCGATCTCCGGCTGGTAGATCGGCGCGACCGGCTGCGGGTGCCCGGGCGTCTTCGCCCGGCAGTGGTCGAACTGCGGCGTGTTGACGCCCGGCAGGTGGACCATCGAGACGCTGACACTGGAGCCCTTGTGCTTGAGCTCCGTGCGGACCGAGTCGAAGAACCCCTTCGCCGCGTGCTTGGCCCCGCAGTAGGGAGCCTGCAGAGGGATGCCCTGGAAAGCGAGCGCCGACCCGACCAGGACGATCTTGCCGCGGTCGCGCGGCACCATCCGCTTCAGCGCCGACCGCGTCCCCCACACCATCCCGTGGTAGGTGACGTCAGTAGCCCGCCGGTACTCCTCCGGCTCGATGTCGTCGAAGAAAGCGAAGACCGTGGTCATCGCGTCGTTGACCCAGATGTCGATCGGCCCCAGCTCCCGCTCGACCCGCTCCGCCGCCGCCTCGACCGCCTCGGGATCGGCGACGTCAGTAGGGATCGCCAGCGCCGTCCCCCCGGCAGCCTCCACGTCCCGCCGCGCCCCCTCGAGCCCGTCCTCCCCACGCGAGAGCAACGCCACCTTGCACCCGTCCTCACCGAACCGCCGCGCAATCGCCCGCCCGATCCCAGCCCCGGCACCGGTCACCACGACGACTTTTCCCTGCGTATCAGGCACGGGAGGTACCTACCCGTCTACATGCGGGGCAAGCCTCCAGCCAGTCGGAGCTCTTACAGCAACCTATTGCTCGGGGTGCAGGATGAGCTTTGACCCATCTGCAGCGACTAGGACTACCGCATAGCCCTCACTAGCAGCGAGAAATATTTCCTTGACCGTCTCGGGAGTATCAGCGTCGATGAAAGCGCTCCGCTCCGGATAAGGCGAGCGCTCTTCAATGGCGAGCTCAACCGCTTCGTTCATGACTTTCGAGGCCATCGAGTTCCCGTGCGTGCTCATCCTCGATCCCACCCTTCGATCTTCTGCTGAAAATTGCTCTTGATCGAACTCATCGCAGCTCGCATCCCTTCGCCCAAGTTACCGCGATGAAACGGTACTCCCCGCTGCTTTCCGTCACGACGAGTAAATCGATGCAGCTCATTGAAGCCGTGGGCGGCGTCGTAGATCCGCACGATTTCGATCTTCCCCTGCACTCGCATGACGAGTACGAGGGAGTGGTCGATGACTTCTGGGCCGAGAGTTCGGAACTCCACATAGAGATAAGTACCGCGGACCAGATCAAGCGTCTCTCGATAGCTGACATAACCCATGCCCCTCCCTAAGGAGGAAGCGGCACAGGGTTCTCCCCTATGAGACGACGATCTTTGGCTCGTCCGCGACGAAAGCGCCGATTTTGGTGCCAGTCATTTCGGTCTCCGGAGGCACCGCGGCGAGGAGGCCGCCGGAGGTCATTGCGTCGGTTAGGAGGGCTCGGCGCTCGCGGGGCATGTCAGCGTTCCAGGTGGTGAAGCGCTCGGCGTCTTCGGCGTTGCGGCGACTGCCGCCGGCTTTAGCCTTGCCGGAGGCGGCTAGCTCGAGCGCACCGGGAAGCGCCGGGACGGCGGCGGCATCAACCTCGGCCCCCACCCCGCTCGCCTCGCACATCTCGTGCAGGTGGCCGAGCAGGCCGAAGCCGGTTACGTCGGTGAGGGCGTGGGCGCCAGCAGCGCGGGCCGTCTCGGCCGCCTCGGCGTTGAGGGTGGTCATCGCCTCGACCGCGGCCTGGACCCATTGCGGCTCGGCGATGCCGCGCTTGGCGGCGGTCGTGATCAGTCCCCCTCCCACCGGCTTGGTCAGGTAGAGGTCATCGCCCGGCTGGGCGCCGGCCGCGGTCAGCAGCTCGTCGGGATGGATGACGCCGCTGACGGCCATCCCGTACTTCGGCTCCAGGTCGTCGATCGAGTGGCCGCCGCCGATCGCCACCCCCGCCGCCGCGGCGACCTCGGCGCCGCCGGCGAGGATCTCCGACAGCACCTCGCTGCCGAGCTGCTCCAGCGAGAAGGCGACGATGTTCAGCGCCAGCACCGGCCGCGCCCCCATCGCGTAGATGTCGGAGAGGGCGTTGGTGGCGGCGATGCGGCCGAAGTCGCGCGGGTCGTCGACGATCGGGGTGAAGAAGTCGAGCGTCTGCACCAGCGCCAGCTCGTCGCTCAGCTTGTAGACGGCGGCGTCGTCGGCGGGGTCGAGGCCGACCAGCAGTGAGGGGTCCGAAAAGGCCGGCAGCCCGGCCCGGATCTCGCGCAGCTCGGCAGCGCCGATCTTGCAGGCGCAGCCGGCGCCGTGGGAAAGTTCGGTCAACCTCGGGCGGTCGGGCACTACGGCCATCGCTTCGAGGGTAGCCGGAAGCCAGCAGATGGAAACCGAGACGCCGCGGGGCGACACCTCAGACCACCTTCGCAGCCTCCCCTCCGTGGAGCGGCTCGCCTCGCAACTGCCGGCGGCTGCGCACCCGCTCGCGGTCGCCGCCGCCCGGGAAGCGATCGACGCCGCTCGGGAGGCAGTTCTCGGTGGCGAGCCGGCCCCTAGTCACGAGGAGATCGCCGCCAGCGCCGCCGACCGCCTCGCCCGTCTTGGCAACCCGAGCCTGCGCCACGTGATCAACGCGACGGGCGTCGTCCTGCACACCAACCTCGGCCGCGCTCCTCTGGCCCCCGCGGCCGTCGCCAAGGTGACCGAGGTCGCCGCCGGCTACAGCAACCTCGAGTACGACCTCGAGCGAGGCGAGCGAGGCAGCCGCGGCGCTCACGTCGAGGAGCTGCTGTGCGCGCTGAGCGGCGCCGAGGCCGCACTCGCGGTGAACAACAACGCCGCCGCGGTGATGCTGGCGCTGGCGGCGCTGGCCGGCGACGGAGAGGTCCTGGTCAGCCGCGGCGAGCTGGTCGAGATCGGCGGCTCCTTCCGGATCCCCGACATCCTCGCCCACTCCGGCGCCACCCTGGTCGAGGTCGGCACCACCAACCGCACCCGCCTCGCCGACTACGCCGCGGCGATCAGCGAGCGCACGACCGCGATCCTCCGCGTCCACCAGTCGAACTTCCGCATCGTCGGCTTCACCGAGCAGCCGGGGGCAGCCGAGCTGGCCGCGCTGGCGCGCGAGCGCGGGATCGCGATGGTCGACGACCTCGGCTCGGGCGCGCTCGGAGAGATCCACGACGAGCCGCCCGTGCGCGCCGCGGTCGCTGCCGGCGCCGACCTCGCCTGCTGCTCGGGCGACAAGCTGCTGGGCGGGCCGCAGGCGGGCATCCTCTTCGGCGGCGCCGAGGCGATCGAGCGCTGCAAGCGCCACCCGCTGGCGCGGGCGATGCGGCTCGACAAGCTGCAGCTGGCGGCGCTGGAGGCGACGCTGCGGCTGCATCGCGACGAGGGACCGGCGGCGCTGCCGGCACTGGCAATGATCGAGGCGCCGGAGGAGGAGCTGCAGCAGCGGGCTGAGGCGATGGCGGCAGCGATCGGCGGCGCAGCGGCAGTCGGTCGCGAGAGCGGCACGCCTGGCGGTGGCTCTCTCGCCGACGTCGCCTTGGAGGGGCCGGTCTGCTTGGTCGGCCCAGGCGCGAGGGGCGCCGACGCCCTGCTCACCCGGCTGCGCCGGCACGATCCGCCGGTGATCGCCCGCATCGTCCATGAGCGTGTCCTCCTCGACCCGCGGACGATGAGCGACAGCGACGCCACCGAGGCCGCGGCGGCGGTCCGGGAGGTCCTGGCCTGAGGTGGCGCCCCGACCGCTGACGGTGGGCACCGCCGGCCACATCGACCACGGCAAGACGGCGCTGGTGCGGGCGCTTACCGGCCGCGATACCGACCGCCTCGCCGAGGAGCAGCGGCGCGGGATGTCGATCGAGCTCGGCTTCGCCTCCCTCGACCTGGGCGACCGCCGCCTCAGCCTCGTCGACGTCCCCGGCCACGAACGCTTCGTGCGGACGATGATCGCCGGCGCCAGCGGCATCGACCTGTTCCTGTTCGTCGTCGCCGCCGACGACGGCCCGATGCCGCAGACGCGCGAGCACCTGGCGGTCCTGCGGGCGCTGGGGATCGACCACGGCGTAGTCGCGTTGACCAAGGTCGACCTGGTCGACGAGGAAAAGCGAGCACTGGTGGCCAAGGCCGCGGCCGAGCTGGCCCCGGGCGCGCCCCTGATCGAGGTGAGCGCGCAGACCGGCGACGGTCTCGAGAAGCTGCGTGCGGCGCTGACCGCGGTCGCCGAGCAGGCGGAATCCAACCGGCGTTCGTCCTTTTCCGGGCATATGCCCCTACAAGGACGAACGCCGCCGGGGGTTGATCCCAACGCCCCGGTCCTCCACGTCGATCGTGCTTTCACCATCGCCGGACATGGGACGGTCGTCACCGGCACCTTGTGGTCTGGGCGCCTGGAGCGGGGGCAGCGGGTGACGCTGCTTCCCTCGGGCCGGGAAGCGCGGGTGCGCTCGATCGAGGTGCACGACCAGGCGCTGGAGGTGGCAGAGGCCCACCAGCGGGTCGCTCTCAACCTTGGCGGTATCGAGCGTGATGAGGTTGCGCGCGGAGACGTGATCGCCACGGACGCAGCCGGCGTCAGCGTCACCTACCGCCTGGACGTCATCCTCAGCACAAGCGGCGACGCTGGCACGGATGGCGCCGGCGTCGACGCAGTGCTCGCCGAGCCGCGGGTGCAGGTCCACCTCGGCACCCGGGACAGCGCCGCTCGCGTCGTCGACCTCAAGGACGGCGGCGCCCAGCTGCGGCTCGAGCGACCGCTGCTCGCCCGCACCGGCGACCGCATCGTGATCCGCCGGATCGCCCCGCCCGGCACCCTCGGTGGCGGCATCGTCCGCGACCCCGCGCCGCCCCGGCATGGCCCCGGCTGGGAACCACCCGCCCCGGAAGAGCAGCCGGCGCCTGCACCACCCTCGCGCCCGGTCAAGCCCAGCCGTTTGGCGCGCAAGGTCTTGGCGGAGCTCGAAAAAGACGGACCCCGTCCGCGCGGCGCCGCGCAGCTTGCAGAGGACCTGGGCGCCGGGCGCCGCGCAGTCGAGAAGGCCTTCGGCGAACTCGCTACCACCGGTGCGGCCGTCCGCGCCAAGGCCGACGTCGTCTACGCGGCCACCGCCTACGAGAAGCTCGCGCGTCTGGCCCTCGCCCTCGCCGAGCGCGACGGGGCCGCCACCATCGCCTCCGTCCGCGACGCCCTCGGCCTCAGCCGCAAATACGCCCAGGCCCTGCTAGAGCAGCTCGACGCCGAAAAGCGGCTGCGCCGCGACGGGGATCGCCACCTCCCCCGCGCCGGCGGCGGCACGCAATAAGCTCGCGCCACCTGGGGCGGCAGGGGTCTGGTGGCCCATCCGGCCTTCAAAGCCGGCAGGGCGGTGCAGCCCACCGCTTGGAAGGTTCGATTCCTTCGCCGCCTCGTTGCCGCCGACCCTGCTCCTAGGCTGCGTGTCATGTCGGACCTTCCGCAGGGGATCGACCTCCCGCGGCACCGCGACTTCGAGGGGAAAGCGCCGGGACAGTGGCTGCGCCACGTCTTCCTCCTGCTGCTGACGATCTTCGTAGTTGCCGCCCTGCTCAACGCCTTCGGCGCCAGGCCCCAGACCCAGGAAGCGGTCGCAACCGCCGCCACCCTGAAAATCACGGCGCCGGAACGAGTCCGCGGCGGCCTCCTCTACCAGGCGCGCCTCCAGATCCACGCCAACGAACCGATCGGGGCGCCGACCCTCGTCTTCGACAAGGGCTGGATCGAAGAAACGACGATCAACACGGTCCAGCCGGAACCGGCCGAAACGACCAGCGACCCGAAGCACCTGAAGCTGCGCTACCCGCCGCTGCCGCCCGGCCGCACCCTCAACGTCTACATCTCCCTGCAGGCCAACCCGAACGACGTCGGCACCCATAACGCCAACGTCGCCCTCTACGACGCCGACGAAGAAATCGCCTCGATCGACCGCACCCAGGTCAACTTCCCCTGATGGACATCGTCATCCGCGCAGCCGTCGTCTTCGCCTTCCTCTACCTGCTGATGCGGATGCTCGGCCGCCGCGAGCTGAGCTCGATGGAGCCCTTCGACATCATCCTCCTGGTCGTCATCGGCGACCTCGTCCAGCAGGGCGTGACCCAGAGCGACTACTCGGTGACCGGGGCGCTGCTGGCGGTCTCGACGATCGCGCTGCTGACGGTGCTCGTCTCCTGGACGAGCCTGCGGGTGCCGAAGCTGCGGCCGATCCTCTCCGGCGAGCCGATCGTCCTGGTCCAGGACGGCGAGCTGGTCGAGAAGAACCTGCGGCGCCAGCGGATCACGGTCGGCGAGGTCGAACAGGAGGCGCGGCTGGAACAGATCACCTCCCTGGCCGACGTCCGCTGGGCGATCCTCGAGACCAACGGCCAGATCAGCTTCGTCGAGAAGCGGCAGTAGCGCGCGTTTCCGCCCCGGCTGCCGCTGGGTAGACGCGCACAATGGAAAGTTCGACCGCGCCGCCGCCCGGGCCCGACGCGGGCGTCCTCGCCCAGACGGTCGCCTTCCACCGCGACCCACTCGAGTTCCTGCGCCGCCAGCAGGAGGAGCACGGCGACGTCTTCCAGATCCGCCTGCTGACGGCGCGGCCGACTTTCATCGTCACCGAGCCCGAGGCGGTGGAAGCGCTGCTCGGCTCCGACCCGGCACGCGCTCACGCCGGCGAGGCGAGGCGCGCCGTCCTCCCCTTCGCCTCCAACCGCTCGGTCTTCGGCGGCGACGCCAAGGCCCACCAGGCGGCACAGGCGCGGATCGCGCCGGCCCTCGCGCCGGAGGTGATCGACCCGCGCCGGGAGCAGATCGCGGCGATCGCCGAGCGCCATGCCGCGGGATGGCCGCTCGGGCGCCCCTTCCGCCTCCTCTCCCGCCTGCGCACCCTCTGCGACGAGATCTTCGTGCGGCTGGTTCTGGGGGTGCGCGACGAGGAGATCGCGGTCGAGTTGACCGAGGCGATCGGCCGGATGCTGCGCACGCCGGGCAACCCGCCGGTGACTCTGCCGGGCAAAGGCGACGGGCTGATGGGCGAGCTCGGGCAGGCGCTGTTCGAGCAGCGCCAGGCACCGGTCGTCACGGCGCTCTCTCGCGCGGTCGAAGCACGCCGGAAAGAAGCGAACGAAGAGACCGACGTCCTCGGCTGCATGGTCGATGCCGACGCCGATCTCACCACCGAGCAGATCGTCGACGAGCTGATGTCGCTGCTGATGGCAGCGCAGGAGCCGCCCTCGATTGCCCTGACCTGGATCCTCGACCGCCTCGCCCGCGAGCCCGAGGCGGCGGAGACCTTCCTCGCCGACCCGCGCAGCGAGCGGGCCGATGCGACCGTCCGCGAGGTCCTGCGGCTGCGCCCGCCCGCCTCAGGCTCGCTGCGCCGCCTGCTGGAGCCGATGCAGGTCGACGGCCACGAGCTGCCGGCCGGGGCCACCGTCGTTGCCCCCACCTCGCTGGTCCACCGCGACCCCCGCGGCTTCCGCGATCCCGACCGCTTCGCGCCCGGGCGCTGGCTCGCCGACATCACCCCCTCCTGGCCCTTCTTCCCCTTCGGCGGCGGCACCCGCCGCTGCGTCGGCGAAGCGCTCGCCCACGCCGAGATCGAGACCGTGGTCCCGGCGGTCCTCCGCAGCGTCGAGCTGACCCCGCTGGCGCCCGAGCCGGAGCGGATGGTGCAACGGGCGACGGTACTGGTCCCGCAGCGCAGCCTGCTGGTGCGCGCGGCTAGCCGCGCCTAACCGTCGGCGGCGCCGGAGCCCCCGGCCTCGCCAAGCGCCGCCAGCGCCTCCTCGCAGCTGTCGAAGACGAGCCCGTTGGAGGTGAGGCCGGTCATCGAGAGGACCCGCAGGACTTGGTCGGTCGGCCCGTAGACGACGAGCCGGTGGCCGTCCTCCTGCATCCGGCTGTGAGCGCGCAGGATCACCGCGATCCCGGAGGAGTCGATGAAGGCGCAGCGCTCGAGACCGACCAGCACCCGCTCACACTGCTCGCAGGCCTTGACGAGCACCTCGTCAAGCTCCCCGGCAACCGCCAGGTCCAGCTCGCCTTCGATCTGGATGTCGCGGGCACCGCTCTCGAGCTCGCGCTCGCTGACCTTGAAGCGCTGCATCATCGGGATTCGTTATTGCTAGTCAATGGCATGGTCAGACCTTCGGAAGGTTCGTTCTTCTCGTCAGGGTCCGCGAATCGACTTATTCGCCGACTCCCGTGCCGCTCCTATGAAGTGATGCGACGGTGCTCCGCCCCGCTGGCATCGTCGCGATCCTAGCGGCGACAACAAGATGACGCAACGACGCGCAAAACTGCCCCCGCCCGAGGATGTCGTCGCCGCGATCGTCGCGCTCGCCGACGACGGCTACTGCCGCCGCGGGGAGCTGCGGCAGCGCTTTCCGCGCCTCGGCGAGCGAGACCTGCGGCGGGCCGTGCGCCGCGCGGTTGCACTGGGCCTGGTGCTGGAGCGGCGCGGGCCCGACGGCGCCTGGCACGTCGCCGTCAGCAGCGAGGGTTGGAACCTCCACCGCAGCGGGTAGCGGGAGGCGATGAGCGAGATGCCCGACAACGGCAGCCTGCTGGAAGAGCTGGCGAACCCGGTCGCCGGCTACGCCGACCCCGAGGAGCGACCGCCGCTCCTCTCCTACCTCACCTTCATGAGCGTCTTCGGCTCGCTGCTGGCGGCGGCGCTGGCGGTCGCTCGGCGGCAGGGCCGCGAGCTGCCGGAGCAGGTGCCGGCGGGGCAGCTGCTCTTGATCGGCACCGCCTCCCACAAACTCAGCCGGATCATCTCCAAGGACAAGGTCACGAGCCCGCTGCGGGCGCCGTTCACCGAACTCGAAGGCAGGGGCGGGCCGGCCGAGTTCGAGGAGCGCTCGCGCGGGACCGGGGTGCGCAAGGCGATCGGCGAGCTCTTGATCTGCCCGTTCTGCCTCGGCCTCTGGGTGATCGCCGGCTTCTCGGTCGGGCTGCTCTTCGCCCCGCGGGTAACCCGCTTCGTCGCCTCGCTGTTCGCGGCGCTGACGATCTCCGACTTCCTCCAGGTCGCCTACAAAGCCGCCGAGGACAAGGGCCTCGGCTAGGCGGCGCGGATCGCTGCGCCGGCCTCCTTCGCGGCGGCCGGCGGCGCCGTCGCGGGCTTTGGAAGAAGAACCCTTGAGGTTTTGTCAGCCGAAGCCAGGGGTACCGTCCCTGCACCGTGCAGGAGACCCGTCTCGCCTGGATCTTCGGTTCGTCTCGGAGCGGCAGCACCTGGCTGTTGAAGATGCTCTCCGACCTCGAAGGCGTGGTCCCGATCGATGACCCCCACCTCGGCCATCACCTCGGCGTCTGGCGGCCGATTCCGCTCGCCTGGGCGGCCTGCGACGACCCGCCCGAGCTGAGCACGCTGCTCGACGTCAAGGCCGAGGAGTCCGGCTACTTCTTCGCCGAGCGCCACCGCGAGGCGTGGTCGGAGCCGTTGCGGGCGCTGATCATGGCGCGGTTCGAGGCCCAGGCCTCCGAGGTCGGCATCACTGACCCGGCGCAGGCGGCGGCCTTCGTCGTCAAGGAGCCGGGCTCGCACGTGGCGCCGTTCCTGGCCGAGCTCTTCCCCAGCTCGAAGGTGATCTTCCTCCTGCGCGACGGCCGCGACGTCGTCGATTCCTGGCTCGACGCCTACAGCGACGGCTCCTGGGCGATCCCCGGCGGCGCCTTCCCGGTAAACGAGGAGGGGCGGATCCCGCTGATCAAGTGGCTCTCGGAAGTCTGGGCCTACCGCAGCCGGGCGGTCAAGCAGGCCTACGACGCGCGCGCCGAGGGCGACCGGATCCAGATCCGCTACGAGGAGCTGCGCAGCGCGACCGACACCTGCATGGAGCGGATCTGCGCGATCGCCGGGATCGACGCGGAGCGCGTGGCGGAGGTTGTGGAAGCGCACCGCTTCGAGAAGCTGCCGCGGGCCGAGCGCGGGCGTCGCAGCTTCACCCGGCAGGCCCGCCCTGGCGGCTGGCGCGACAACCTCAACGCCGCCGAGCAGAAGGCGATGCACGAGGCGATGGGAGACGCCCTCGCCGAGTTCGGCTACGCGGTCGATGAGCCGCTCGCGGCGGCGGGATAAGCGACTGCGCCTACGGGCTGGAGCGCAGCCAGTCGAGCCAGCCGGCCTCGAGGACGAGGCGGGCGATCTCCGCATAGCCGTCGGCGCCGGGATGGGCGCCGTCGTCGGCGGCGATTTCGCGCCTCCACACTTCGTTGTCCCGCAGCTCGTCGACGAGCGGCACGAACGGCACCCGGTGACGGGCGCAGAGCATGCGATAGGCATAGGAGAGCTCGGCGATGCGGTCGTTGGCAGCTTCGTCGTCGATTGCCGCCGGGCCAATGACAAAGCGCCGCAGCCCCAGTCCCTGCGCTCCCAGTAGCACCTCTTCGAGCGCGAGCAGGGACCGGTCCTGGGTGCAACGCTGAGCACCATCCCGGATCAGGACATCGTTGGCGCCGAACGCGAGGACGACGCGCGAGTCGCCCTCATCCGGCAGGCGCAGACGTGCCTCGGCACGCCAGCGGGCGGCAACCTCGGCCGAGGTCTCACCGCGAATGCCGAGGTTGTACGAGGTGACCGGAATTTCCGCCCCCCAGGCGGCAGCGACGAGGCGGCCGGGCCAACCGAGTCCCTCCGTGTCGCCGACGCCCGCGGTGTGCGAGTCGCCGAAGAACATGAGATAACGCTCGACTATCTCCTCCATGATCGCGATTATTTCCGATACCCACATGCCGAAAGGCAAACGCCGGCTGCCGGAGAAATGCGTCGAGCTGATCGGCGCGGCGGAGGCGGTGATCCACGCCGGCGACTTCTCGGCGGTCTCGGTGCTGAGCGAGCTGGAAGCGCTCCGCCCGGTGGTGCTGGGGGTCTATGGCAACGTCGACGAGCCGGCGCTGTGGCAGCGGCTGCCGGAAACGCTCGCGGTCGAGGTCGGCGGGCGGACCGTCGCCGTCGTCCACGACGCCGGGCCGAAACAGGGGCGGCTGGGGCGCCTGCGCGCCCGCTTCCCGGAGGCCGACGCGGTGATCTTCGGCCACAGCCACCTCCCCGTGCACGAAGAGGAGGGCGGCTTCCAGATCTTCAATCCCGGTAGCCCGACCGAGCGGCGACGGGCGCCCGAAGCCTCGATGGGCCTCCTCCACTCCGAGCCGGCCGGACTGCGCTTCGAGCACGTCTGGCTCGGGTAGGTGGACCGCAACGTCCACCCCGAACAGGAGGAATTCGATGGCTGAGCTGACGACGATGGAGGAGAAGCTGGCGGAGGTGCTGGGGCTGGCGCAGGCCGCGCAGAAAGCGACCGAGAAAGTCGAGGGCTTGGTTGACGACGAGGGGATCGCTGGGAAACTGCGGCAGATGCGCGAGGAGGCCGAGGAGACCGAGCGCCGCTGCACCGAGGCGGCCGACAGCCGCGACGGCAAGAAGACGGCGATCCTCGAAAAGGCCCAGGAGACCAAAGGCGAGGCCTCGGAAATGATGGAGACCTACCTGGGCGACGAGGCCGACGGGCTCGACGGCTTCGAGTTCATGACGATGGCCGAGGCGGGCGAGGTCGGCCACTGGATGGTGCTGCAGAAGCTGAACGAGCAGGCCGGCGAGGCGCAGATCTCCGAACTGACGCAGTGGGCGCTGCCGATCCAGGAACGGCACTTCAGCGACACCAAGGAGTGCGCGCTGCAGCTGGCCGGCGAGAAAGACCCGTACGAGGAGGCGTAGACCGAGCGATGGCCGCGAACGCAGATGCAGACCGCTTCCTGGCCATCTACCTGAACGACCATCTGGCGGGGGCCACGCTGGGGGTCGAGCTGGCCCGCCGCCTGCGGTCCTCGAACCAGGGCGATGCTGAGTTCGGCGAGCCGCTGGCGCAGCTCTGCGCGGAGATCGAAGAGGACCAGCGGACGCTGACAGGCCTGATGGAGCAGCGAGGCGTCAACCCCGACCCGGTCAAGCCGGTGCTCGCCAAGGTCGCCGAGAAGCTCGGCCGCCTGAAGCTGAACGGCCGCCTCCGCGGCTACTCCCCGCTCAGCCGCGTCCTAGAGCTCGAGTTCCTCTCCGGCCTGGTCGGCGGCAAGCTCCAACTCTGGAACGCCCTGGAGCAGTCCTACGGCGAAGCCCTAGACGGCTTCGACTTCCATGACCTAGCGGCAAGAGCCGACAGCCAAGGCCAACGCCTAGAGGACTTACACCTAGCAGCAGCCCAACGCACTCTCCCCGCAGCCACCAGCAGCACCCAAGGCATCCCGTAGCCCCAAGGCTCACCGGTGCCGCGGGACGGACGAACACCTCACGCGAACTGCATCAGATTTCCCCTCTGGCAGGTAGGAAATCTGATGCAGTTCGGGCGACGAGGGCGCGGCGGACGTTTTGGAGGAAGGGATCGGGGTCGCGTTCGAGCATCTTCGCCGTCGTGCGATGTACGTCGTAGCCGGCGGCGGTGAGTTCGACGTCCCTCTGGCGGTCCTTCTCGAAGACGAGCGGGTCGCCGTGGTAGCTCCAGCTGTCGGTTTCGACGATGACTCGCTGCTCGGCCCATAGGAAGTCGACGAGGTGGCCCTCTACGAGAACGTTCACCGAGGGCGCCAGGTCATCCCCTTCGCGCCACAGAGCCAGGAAGTCGACCTCGGGAGGAGATTTCGTCTCCAGCGCCTCGGGATCGACTTCAAGCGCGATGCGCCTGAGCTTCCCTACCCCCTTGCATCCTCGCCGCCGGGTGGTTATGCGAGCAAGCCGCGACCAAGAGAAGTCGTCCCGCTTGCATGCCTGCATGAACATCCGCTCCAGCCGCTTAGCGTCAGTACGACGGGAGAGATCAAGCAACACCCGCTCCATCATGGCAACCGGTATCCCGCGCTCAACGGTGACTTCGTACGGCTGAAGGCGGCGGGTCTGGTGCAGCCGCACCGCGCTGTGGCTCTTCGGTTCCAGGCCGCCCGACTGCCGGAGAACCTCCACCGGTCGGCCGGAACCACAGAGGCCCCAGTGATGACCGGCGCTGAAATGGGAAAGCACCGCCCCCGGACCGCAGGCGAGCACTGCTGCCATCGCTCGTCCTTCACGGCTGAGGCGAGTGTGCGCCAACGCATAAACACCTTGGTGCAGCGGAACTAGGAGCCCGCCCACCCGTCGGCTGTACACGATCCGTTCGTTGACGCCGTGGTCCAGCAACTGCCAGGTCGAGAAGACGCCGTGTTGCCTCTCCGCCAACCCCCGCATCAATGCCGTCGCCTCCCGGTCCTTCACTCGGACCTCCCACCCGCCCGAACTGCATCAGATTTCCTACCTGCTAGAGGGGAAATCTGATGCAGTTCGTGGGAGGTGACCAGCGTTCGCGGCATGGACGGAACGCTGGCGGGTTGGGGCGCGCGGGTGGTGCGCGGATTTCAACGTTTCGTGCGCCTGAGGTGCGCGGATGTGTTACTTCCGCGCCCAGATCACCTACCGGGTTCTTCACAAACCACTCAGGCTAAGCCGGCGGGGCTTCTCGTCTACGCCACGGGCATCGAGACCGGCCATTGGCCGGCTACTCGCTGAGCCGCCGCTTTCTCCTCGGTGAGGATTGATTCGGCTAGTGAGACCGTCTCCTGGTCGCCGGCTCGCTCCGCTACGCGTTTCAGCAGCTCGTAAGCGGCTACCTCCAGGTTCTCGACTGCGTAGGAGAAACCCGCAAGCTTGGCCGGGGTGTCGGGCTGGGCGGCGAAGAAGGCGCCCCAGTTGAGGGCTCCTAGTTTCAGCATCGCGTCCTTGACCGCCGAGGGGCTGGCGCCGCGGTCGTCCAGCCGGCGCTCGATTTTCTCCAGGTGGCCTTCGGTCTCCTTGAGATGGTGGGCAAATGCCTCGGCCAGCGAGGCCGGCACATCCATCTCCTTGCTTTTCTCCAGCAGCTGCTTCGACTGCCCCTCCAGCGCGTGGACGTCGGAGAGGTAGGAATTGAGCTGCTCGTCGAGGTCGTCGGGATCGACACCGCGCAGCGCCTGCTCCACCGCTTCGTCGAAGGCCGCCGCCACCCGGTCCGCCATCTCGCGCTCCTCGTCGGCGATCGCCAGCGCCATCTCCGCCGTCTCGGCGTCGCCGGCTTCGCGCGCCGCCCGCGCCAGCAGCTCGTACGCAGCCACCTCCATGTGCTCGTAGGAGAAGGCGTGCATCGCCAGCTTCGTCGGCGTGTCCGGCTGGGATTTGGCGAACAGGACCATCCCGAAGCCGCCCGCCTGCCCGGCCACGTCCTTCACCTTCGAGGGCGAGGCCTCGTGGGCCTCGAGCCGCTCGCGCACGCGCTGCTCCTGGGATTCGGTCTCCCCCAGGTGGCGCCGGAAGGAGTCGGCGAAGGGGCCCTCGACCAAGTCGGGGGCGCGCTTCATCTGCACGAGCGCCTGTTCCTCGATCGAGTGGGCGTCCGTTAGGTACTTGACGAGCTGAGTCTGGGGATCGTTATTCGGCATGACGGTCAACTACCCGGCGACCAGCGCCGGCACGCCTATGCGTACGCCGGATCCTGGTGGTCGTAATCGTTGGCGGGCTGGCCGGCAAGCACGTGCACCCGCACCACGGTCCCGCCGTCGCCGGAGCGGATCTGGACGAGATCGCAGAGCTGGTTGGTGAGCCAGAGGCCGCGACCGCCCTCTTGGGTGATCCCGGGACGCAGCCGCCCGACCAGTTGCTCCTCGATCCGGCCCGCGTCCTCGACCTCGGCGATCAAGCTCCCGTTCTCGCGCCACAGGCGCAGGGTCCCGGTGCCGCCGCCGTGCATGACGCTGTTGGCCGCAAGCTCGCTGGTCGCCGTAACGAGGTCGGCGACTCCGGAGGGGCCCATACCCGCCCGCTCGCCAGCCGCGACGACCCGCCGCCGCACCTCGGAGAGGTCTGTGAGACCGAAGGAGAAGGCCTCCGGCCGCACCGCCGGCGGCGGCAGCTCGCCCGAGAAGCAGTCGGGATCGGCCTCGAAGGCGGCGCTCTCCTCCGTCCGCCCCTCGCGCGAGATCAGCCGATGGGTCGTCGCCGCCCGCTCCAGCTCTTCGTCCCGCAGCGCGCAAGCGTCGTAGGGACAAAGAAGCGACCAGGAGCGCCCCTCGCCGAAGGCGAGGTTGAGCAGGGCCTCGTGGCGGTGGTACTCCTCCAGCTCCGCCGGAGTGCGCTCAGGCCAGGCGAGTTCGCTGACGCCGCGGACCGCGCGGCCGGGGTTCTCATCGACGAAGTCGCGCCAGAGCGGGATCACGCCGGCCGGGTTGCGGGCGACCTCCTCAATCGCCACGAAGCGCATCATCCCGGCCTCCCTGCCGAGCTCGCCCCGCAGCAGCTCGGCCTGCTCCTTCCTCACCGCAACCAGGGCAGGCTGGCCCGCCTCCAGGGCATCGCGCAGGAACGGCACCGTCCCTGCCAGGTACTCGTCGGCGCCCTCGTAGATCAGCGCCTGATGCTGAAAACCGGCGTGTTCCATGGCGTGTCTCGCTTTTTGTTTCCCGGCTGACAATCCTTCAAACGGTGGGTTTCGTCACTTATAAGTGGGGTAACCAGACGCCAGGCACAAGGGTCGCAGCGCCTCTTGTGTCGAATGTAGAACCGCTCACTTCTCGCGGCGCCGCGCCGAGATTGGGAGAGGCCCCCGCCAACAAGCCATTTTCCCAGCCTGGAGAAGAAGATGAATCCCCCGCCCGCAGCCCGCAGCGAAGACGTCAACCGAGTCCAAAGCGAGATTCGCGCCCTCGAAGAACCCCCGGCGCGAGCCCGAGAGAGGCTGGTCCAGAGGGTGCTCGTGGCCCGCAAGAGGTTGCCGCAAACTCCGGCGGGCCGTTTGGCAAAAACTCGGTAATGGGTTAAGGTCTCTCCAGGGTCAAATCGGTATCGCGGTGTGCGTCGCGGTAACCAGCTGGCTCTGCAAGCGGAGGTAAGACCGTCGGGCCTCGTGTGAGGCGCTCCGGGACTTCCATATTCATTTCGAACGGAGGTCTCAAAAGTGCCGACTATCGACTTCAAAGTCCATGACGGGCTGCTGGCTGTACAGCAGACGTCAGAGGGCAAACGAATGCGAATATCCCTCGACGGCGAGATGGATCTCGCCAACACCGAGACCGCAGCGACGACGGTGCGGGAAGCATTGCTCTGCGGCAAGGACGTGGTCATCGACCTCGGCAAGCTCGAGTTCCTCGACTCGACCGGGGTCGCGATGCTGGTGTCGGCGATGCGCGAAGGCGGCGAGCGGCTCAGCTTCCTGCCCAGCGAACACGACGCGGTCCGTCGGCTGCTCAGCCTCACGGGGCTCGAGGAGCGGATGAGCTTCGCCGGCCCGGTAGTAGTCCCCGACTGCGCTCCCGTCAGCGAGACCGAGTCGCTGCAGCCCGCCGCCTAGGCGGGGCCTCCCTCGCGGCAACGTCAGGCACAGTCGACGCCCTGCGGCGGCGCAGCTGCCGCTCGGAATGGGCGGCGATGGGGATCACCGAGTCGCCGTAGCGGACACCGCCGAAGCGCAGCCGCTGCAGCACCGCCAGCCAGGCGCACACCCCCCGCTCGAGGATCCAGACAGGAGCGAGCAGTGACGAGGTCACGGGGAAGACGCGAGTGCCTCCCGCACGCCGACGCCCCACCTCCGCCACGACAACAGCAAGTCCAGCCGCGACCGACACCTGCCCGGGGCGCCGGCGCATGGTGCTGAAGATGAGGAAGGGAACTACTGCAAGCCACAGGGCCATCCGCTGCGGCAGGGCGAAGTCGTCGTAGGCCTGGCGGGTGCGTTGGCCCCAGAAGTGGGCCGCCGAGGGTGGGACGCGGGCTACGTAGAGGTCGAGCGGCGCGGCGATTGTGCCGCCGTGGGCGCGGACCGTTCGCATCAGCTCGAGGTTCTCGAAGAGGACGTCGCCGTCGTACATCCCCATCGCCAGCATCCGCGAGCGGCGCACCGCCAGCGTCCCCGGGTAGTCGCTGCCGACGCTGCGGTTGAGAAGGGTCCGGGCGGTGTCCCAGCGGGCGTG
>Ga0157371_10001443_pt1 | contig 24672 bp, 14 predicted proteins | sample C45metaG_FD_113462 | JGI IMG/M metagenome (GOLD analysis project Ga0157371, IMG submission 113462) | Corn rhizosphere microbial communities from Kellogg Biological Station, Michigan, USA - C4-5 metaG | ecosystem: Host-associated > Plants > Roots > Rhizosphere > Soil | place: USA: Michigan...
TGCATTTTCAACAGATACATTATATAGTTCATACCAATCCTGATGATCAAGCTCTATGGTAAAGGCATTTACTGCATTTCTTATTCTTTGTTCGTTGGTAGTACCAATTAATGGCAAGGCACCCAATTTAACCAGCCACGCTACTGCTAATGATTCGATATGAACATTATACTTTGCGCTCAGCTCTTCCAGCTTTTCACGTACTTTAACAGCCTGTTTATCTGTCCCCACAGCAATTCTCCCTTCTGCAAGAGGGGCATATGCCAGCGGACGCATATAACGTTGCTTTATATAATCAATCTGTCCGTTATCCAATGCCTGCATATTCAAAAGGTTCAGCTCAATATGATTGGTTACTATTGGCTTTGTTAAATAAGAAGCTAATAACTGGTGCTGAAAAACAGAGAAATTTGCCACACCAATATTCTTGATCTTACCTGATTCCTTTAATCGCTCAAGGGTTAATGCAGTCTCTTCAAGATTAGATATAGGATCGAGTTTATCTAATAAGAAAATATCGATATAATCCGTTCTTAAATTTTTTAGCGACTGTTCTACACTTGCAATAATATGGGCTGCTGATGTATTATAATGTTTAACCCTTACATCAGGTCTCTGAGTATTTGGAAGCCTTAATCCACATTTACTAAACAAAACAACCTCTTCTCTTTTAAAAGCTCCCTCACTTAGTAACTCTCCAAATAATTGCTCGCATTTTTCAGAACCATAGCTATCACCATGCTCAAAGGTGTTAATACCAAGCTCCATACACAAATGAAAAATCTTCTTTAAAGTTGCATCAGCATCCTTAACATCATCCCATCTGTAAAAACCGTAAACTGCAGGCGACACTTTCGGCCCTGCATCTCCCATATAAATCTTTTGCATATTATCTTTCTATAATTCAAATCTAAGCATTACTGCAATCTATATAAATTTTAGTCAAAAAATACTTACATTTTTTATTCTATAAACAGAGGAAAGTAGCCCGCCCTAAAAGTATTAACTACAGATTTTGGAGTAAGCACGGGCAATTTCTCTCTTGGAAACGGCTTTGCAGCCTTATACCCTTCTGCTGACCAGCGATACATCATTCCATCCCTTATTAAATGGGGTTCATGTTCAAATATTACAAACGTACCAATTGGCAACACATCCGGAAATTCCATGAAAGTTACCTTTTTATAATCCTGATCAATCCTTTCCTGCTGAAGAACATCATCTATAAGCTTTATTGGTGTTTTTGCATTAAATCCATATTCAGGATTTCCCTTTAGCCAGAATGTTTTAAATGCACTTGCCTGAGCCCTGCGGCACTCAAAGCATGGCCTATGACCTGCAGAAAAGGAAGTTGCCTCATCAAGAAAAAACAACTCAGTGTACTGTCCTGCTGCCATCACCGGTCTTCTTCTTCCTTTAAATTCAAGCACGCAGGTTATCCAGGCAGTAAGTTTAAAAGGGCGGCGGATTTCCTGTTTTTCGTTATGCAGTAAACCCCTGTTCCCCATTAATGTACCCCTTGCTGAGGTTCTGATAATATGACCAAATGGATCAACTCTGTTCTGTAACATTCTGCCCGTTTTTAATACCCTTGTAATTTAGTAAATATCATTTCAAAATGGGTTTACAAAGTTCACAACAGTTTACTAAATTGTGCCATAAACTATTATATCTGGATTAAAATGGAAACAAAAATCTTGATTATCCCCGGCCTTGGTGGTTCCGGCGACAACCATTGGCAAACCTATTGGTCAAAGAATTTTAATAAAGTCATCAGGATTGAGCAGGAAAATTGGGATGAACCTGAATTACCAAAATGGTTAGAAAAGCTAAATGAAGCTATAGAGCAGATCAACGAACCGGTTATTTTGGTTGCCCATAGTTTGGCGGTTTCATTGGTGCTCCATTGGGCAGTTAAACATAATAACAACAACATTAAAGGGGCATTACTTGTAGCACCTGCTGATGTTGATTCTGCAGACTATACACCTGACGTTGTAAGAGGATTTGCACCAATACCCACAACCAAACTCAGCTTCCCATCAATAGTGGTAACAAGTATTAACGACCCTTATATAAGATTAAATAGGGCCAAATATTTTGCAGAGCAATGGGGTAGTGAGTTTATAAATATCGGTGAAAAAGGGCACATCAATTCCGACTCAAACCTGGGAATGTGGGAAGAAGGACAGATGATTTTACAGAGATTGAACAGCTATAATGAATAAATAACAATTTGACCTGACAGAAAAACTAGCTTATTATTCCTGAATTGCCATTTGTTTTGGATCTGCATTAAAGTCAGGTGCCAATGCATTTTCTGTTTGCTGGCGCTGAGTTTCTTTAAATTCATTTCTGGCTTTACTTGCTGTTTTATGATCACCTGTGTGGTTCCAGCCTGGCGGCATAATTATGTACAGAAATTTATTTTTAAGTCCGGGGGCTTTGTAAACATCCTTTATTAAACATGCAAATTCTCCAAAATAGCTATCTAAAAAACTATTGGGCTTCATTTCTCTGGTAATGCCATATTCAATATGAAGGTTTTTTTCTTCGGGTTGATATGTTCCGAAAACACGATCCCAGATATTCAACAGGTTGCAAAAATTCGTATCCATATATAATGGATTTTTAGCATGATGTACCCTATGGTGCGAAGGGGTTAGAATGTACTTATACAAAAAGCCTAGTTTACCATCCTTCATCAATTGCTCGCCTATATGTATAAAACCTCCATAAAAGCCATCAATAAACATAATAACGAACAGCATTGGTGGGTTAACACCTAGTAAAATGCATACTGTGGTCCTAATCACATCTGCATATGGTCCTTCCAGAAAAAAGTGAGCATAGGATACAGATAGGTTCATTGCCTGTGGCGCATGATGGGTTGAATGTAAACACCAAAACAAGCGAACCTTGTGCCCCAGATAATGATAAATAAAATGCCCGAATTCCCAAACAATATAGCCGTAAATAAACCAGTACCAGGTAAAAGTTGTTTTAAAGATGGCGTATTTTTCAAACAGTCCGATACAAAATACGATTGCAGCTATTGAGATAAATCGGCCAACAAAGGAATTAAAGACATATGAAAAGAAAGAAATTTTATAATCAATAGCCTTAAACTTCCTTAGTATTAAAGCAGATAGTATTTCTATTACTAAAACTATTGGAAAAAGCGGGCCAATAATGGAGATAAAACCATCGTAGGTTAAAAACGAGCTATAATCACCAGAGTTAACGATCTTGATAAAGTTCCCCAGGCCGAAAAAGCCAATAACCCAATCATAAATTGCTTGAAAAAAATCCATCATAATATTTTGAGCTTTTTGTAGTTTAATTTGGTTTAAGCTTTCTTATATTGTACATACATATATACGGACAATTTTTAAAAACACCATACGAAAACACAAAAAACTCAAAAATATTACTGAAAGTCAAATAAATAATCGATAACTCATTTAACTATGTTTATACATTAAAAATTACTTTAAAAGGCTGCGCTTATTTTTTCTCCTTTCGCCAGGTTTACCTCATAAACATCACCTGTTTTACTTACATTTTTAACACTCCATTTCGGTTCTCTGCCATTAAAATTATCCTTAATTCTAACTTTACCCTTTTTAACTGCAGTTATGCTAAAGCTAACTGTCTGATTATTTTTACGAATTGCAGAAACCCTGTAGCCTCCCTCAGCTCTTAAATCATTGAAAGAAGCATTAGCCCATTTCTGTGGTACAGCAGGGAAAATACGGATAACTCCTGTATTTATTTTACCAGGATCAGCACTCCAGCTCTGCAGCAACATTTCATGAACAGCTTGTGAAGCCAGGAAATTGCCTTCCAATGTAAATGGCCTATAAGTAAAACTAGAAAAACCACTTTTTGTCTGATCACCGTTAACATGAAATCCATTACGCAACACAAATGCTTTTACAAAAATGTCAAGATTCTTAACCGCTCCTTCCGCATCACCTACTCTTGCTCTTAAACAGCTCATCCACGAAAAACTATACCCACACCACTGGCTTGTACCCAGTTTATCCCAGCTTTGTAAACTCGCATCTATTACTTTTGTTGCTTTTTCACCATTCTCTGAAGTAATTAAGTTGAAAGGATACAACCCAATGATATTAGATAAATGACGATGACTGCTCTTCAACTCATTGTTAGCATCCAACAGTAATGTACCGTCATCTTTAGTGTGAAATTCGCCCAATGCAGCGGCTGCATCAGCCCATTTATTTATTTCATCGTTTTTGCCACAAGCCTCTGCCATTTCCTTTAAAGAGAGGAATAACATTTTTAAACTCATCAGGTCATAATTACTATTGGGTTCAAGCCATGCCTTAGGACTGTTATCAAAAATCTCGGGCGAAGAAGAAAGTGGTAATCTTAAAATTCCTTTATCATCTTTTTTTAATAAACCCAACATGCACTCACCTACTTCTGAGCTCCATGGATAAGCCTTTTCCTTCAAAAATTTATCATCCGCACTATACATCCAATGAAGATAAAACAAGTGGGCACTCCATGCACTCATAGACGGCGACATACTATATTGTCCCCATCCACCTAATGGTTGTCCGCTGTAGGACATTACACCAGGGCAGGCCAAACCTTTGGTACCATAAAAATCTCTTGCAAAGGCACGAAACGAGTCGCGGCGATCCCACAGATAATTGATATAAGATGCACCTTCATCAAAACGACCAGATTCCTGATAAGCCATATAAGTCATCTGGGTATTAAGGTCATTATGATAGTCGCCTTTCCATGGAGGTAATGAACCGTTGTCAGCAGTCCAGACTCCCTGTAATGGCATTGGCGGTGCATTTAAACGTGATGCCGCACCATAAAAATATTGAACCAGGTTATATTGTTTTTGAACTGCTGTATCTGGTACGCTTACGCTCGATTTTTGCCAAAATGCATTCCACCATTGTTTATGAGGCTTAAGAACAGCATCATATCCTTTTACTAAAGCAGCAGAACAACGCTTCTCAGCCAAAGCCAGTAAATCTCCTGAATCTGTCGTCGAAGTAATGGTAATAGCCAATAAAGTTTCCTTTCCGGTTACTTTGGTTTCTACATACACGCAATACTTTAATCCTTCTGCTGCTTCCTGTATATACCATTGTGCATTACCTTTTTTACCTTTAACTGCATCATGATAACCAAGCTTACTTACAGAGCCTCCGCTGCTTGGCCCACCTTGTCCGTCAGTATTTTTACGGTACACATCCGATGTACTTAACAGATCAACGGCATCCGGAATAGCTCCTTTTACAGAAAGCACAGCTACAGGTTCGCTTGCACTGTACAAGGCTTTCACCACAGCTCCCGATTTAAAATAAGCAAAACCTTCGGCAGTAGCCAGTTTCAACTCAAATCCCTGAACCAACTGCCCCTGCGGTAATTTAATTTCAATACGCCCTGCCGGTAACTTTGTAGGACTCACACCATTGTAAGGACCATCCCACCAGCCATTTACCGTATTATATTTCTTTTGAGCTACCATTTCTGCTCCCTTCTGATAAGTATACTTTTTCCACCACTCCTTTTCTCCATGAGTACGTTCATCCCACAAATCACCCCTATCAAGTGACAATCTAAGCGTATTATTTTCTCCCCACAGTAAGCCACCCATCAAGCCATTCCCTAATGGAATTGCCTCATCCCAGGTGGTTATGGGCGCTTTTAATGATAGATTAAAATGGGCATCTGGTAAACCAGGTGTTTGTGCCATTGCCATAGCAGCACAACCAAGATTTAGTGCCAGTAAGATAATTTTGAAAGGTTTCATTTGTATGTAGGTTACTGTTTATAGTAAAAACTCTAAACTATTAACTAACAACCCAAAATACAATGGATAATTCAGTGAATTAAATGAATTATTACATTTTTACTACCTTTGTACATACATACACTTAAAACCATAAACTCATGAAAATTTATCTGGCTTATCTATTAGCCTTTACACTTCTTATTAGCGCCTGTTCATCAAGAAAACAGACCGAAGAGCATCAACTTGCCAAGACCATCCTGGCCGATACTTCCTTAAAAAAGGTAGACAGCATGGCCAGAGCTGCAATAAAAGAAGGATTTAATGCAGGAAGCGGTTACTCACAAATTTGGGCTCGGGATATGAACACATTTATTGAAACTGCCCTGGAAGAGACCTCTAAAGAAGAAGTAAAAGGAGCTATACTGATCTTTTTTGCGCTTCAGCAAAAAAATGACGAAATGATAGATGGCTATGTTTTAAAAAAGGACTTTACCTGGAATGATGATACCCCATACTATTCAGATAATGACACTAAACATGTAGGCTTCAAAAACACTGTAGAAACAGATCAGGAAACCTCATTAATACAACTTGTAGGAAAATATGTAAAGAAAACTGGCGATACCAGTATTCTGGCTGAAAAAATTGGCGGTGTAACTGTACTAACCCGAATGGAACGCATGATTCAGTACTTACTTAAGGAGAAATACAACAGAAGCTATGGCTTACTTTATGGGGCTATGACTGCTGACTGGGGGGATGTGCAACCTAACGATGATTTTGGCTGCGACTGGAATAACCTATCTAATGAGGCTATTGATGTTTACGACAATGCCATGCTTATTATTGCACTGAACTATCTGCAGGAAATGACCACTGATAAGAATCAGAAAGCCAATTGGGCGGAATTACAAAAATCTATTAAGGCCAACGTAAGAAAGCACCTGTGGGATGAAAAAAGAAAAAAATTCATTCCTCATATTTACCCGGGGAAATCTCCAATTCCGGCAGGATTTGATGAGAATAGCATCCATTATCATGGCGGCACTGCCGTAGCTATTGAAGCAGGATTGCTATCAAAAGATGAAATCGCGATAGTTAATAAACAAATGATTGAAAACGTAAAACTTTCGGGTATGCCAAGCATTGGCCTCACCATTTACCCTACTTATCCTGACGGTCTTTTCCGTGGAGGTATGTCTAAACCATACATCTACCAAAACGGTGGAGACTGGACCTGGTTTGGTGGAAGGATGATTCAGCAGCTAATTGCTAATGGCTTTGTTAAAGAAGCTTATGAGGAGGTTCGCCCTATGATTGACCTTGTTATTAAACATCATGGTTTCTATGAATGGTATGGAAAGGGCGGAGTACCAAGTGGTTCAGGTAAATTCAAGGGTTCTGCAGGTGTGCTAAGTAAATCTATTGCCGAATTTAATAGCTGGGCAAAAGAGCAACAATAAATTATTGGACAGTATTAACTGTCCAATAATTTAATTCATATGACTAGTTTACAGAAAATTTAATATCAGATTTTATATCTGCCTTTTGCATATCCTGTAATTTAACTATTGGTAATTCTTCAGATCCAAAATCATTATTCTTGATATTTACTTTTGTATCTCCCGTTAATAAGATTGCAGGTCTTTTTTCGCCTGCCTTTAGAAAATTAGTTTTAATAATTTTATTATTGACAAATGTTAATCCGCTTGTACTTCTGGCAGCTAAAATAGGATAATCATAAACCTTAAACGTATTATTTTCTATCCGGATGTTCTTATGAACATAGTATTTGGGTGCAGGCTTATGGTTTTGCAGATTAACATTGATCACATAATTATTGGGGGATGAATTGTACCCACATTCTATAAACTGATTATTTCTGATGGTAACATCAGTAACCGGACCCGATTCGAACCAACCTTCGGCATCATTTTCAATTAAAATTGCATGCATACCTGTGCGGTAATAAACATTGTTTTCGATTAAAACTTTACGACGCGTTGTGATTAGCGTACCTCGTGAAATGGTCCCTTCGAACCTTGAGTTTTTTATAGTTACTGATGGCGTCCATGTTACATTTTCAAGCGCATCGCCAACCTTTAGTTCTGCAGAAAAAGGCTTTTCCATTTCAACCAGCATCTCTCTTTCAGCTATCATTTTGGCTGTTTTAACTACACCTTGCTCAAAAATCTGCAGTGAAGCAGCATGAAGATAAGCTACTGTATCTTTAGCGTTAAATGCTTCAAAACCATATGTCTGATGATGCTTGAATTTCAATTTCAAAGATGTTGGCGAAACAATTTCACTTACAATTAAGTGTGTACCATGAACATTTACCGGGTCATCATGCATGCCATTAAATCTGCAGTTATTGATAGTAATCTGCCCCTTACACCCCGAAAAGTGCATTCCATCTGCCGAAGAAGCAATAACTCTTCCACTACCTTTTTCAGGTTCCACATAAACACTATCATACGTCAGGTTCTCAGAAAATTGAGAAACAATACCAAGACCATGCATTGAATTCATATGAACATTTTGCAATCTGATATTTTTAGATCGGTAGTTAAAGGCGCCAACATAATCACGAAAACGATCTCTAATAGTTAAAACGTCTCCAGGCTTAGCTTTAAACTTTGAAAAATCACCAGAGAACTTTACCTGAAGCGGCCCAAGTATTTCTGCTTTACTTTTCATAAATGGATCCCAAGAGCTATAGAGCAAAATTCCCTGATCAGGGCGCACTAATACAGCATGGTAATTTTTTGTTATCCATTTTTCTCCATACCATTCCAACTGGCCATTGAGGATGGCAAACTTAGAATCAGGATGAATATTAGCCACTACAGAAGTCTCATTTATTTCCTTAATAGTCATTTCTGACATACCGGGACGTTCATAATTGATAGACAGATTGCGGATAGCAATATTACTACTACCATCCAACACCCAGGTAATCATTTTACCATGAAATATAAAAACAGAACCGTTACCTTCAATAGTAACATTACTCATCCCTTTCAAAAACAATCCAACCTTTTGGTCCTTTACAGGAACTTCCACCTCAGATGATGTATTTGATATATAATAATGGGTCTCGGTTGCCTGATCTGGCCAGAAATCGTATCTTCCCTTTGGAAAATTCAATACAGTATTAGATTGACCTTTGGCAGCTTCAATAGCTTTTTTAACTCCCTCAGTCGCATCAGCAAAACTATTAGGTACTACACCAAACTTGGCAACCTCAATAGTTTGTGCATTTAAATTCAAACTGCCACATAAAAGCAGGCTTACTAAAATTCTTTTCATTTGGTTATAGTTAAAATCGCTTGATATTGAGCCACAGCATTTATTGCTTTAAACATAGCACCTTTTTCGTTTATTTCCTTTACCAAATCTGGTGCAACACCTGTAATTTGATTACTCCAATCCTGAAGTTTAAGTTCAATATCTCCTCCTTTCATAAATCTGTGAAGTCCAATATCCCATGTAGTTCCATTATAAAGATTATCAGTAATATGTTTCTCATTTTGAAATAGCAGTGCGCTTCCACCAAGATAATCAACCTTTAAGATCAAACTAGCTACGTTAGACGGCAAGGTTTTTGGCAACTGAATTATCGCATTTTGTTTTTCAGGATAAGTAATTGCTAGTTTAGGTGTGTAAAGAGTTGTTTTAATGACATAACTATCAAAAACAGTAGCCTGTTCGTTGTTAGATTTAAGACCAGCAATAGCATTTAAGCCTTTTGGATATACTTCAATATTGAAGTTTTGATTTCCTGCTTGCTGAAGTGTAATTCTAGTGTTTTCTATCATTAAATTTGCATCTGAAATGATTAATGCTTCCTTCCCTTTTAGCTTTAAACGCCATGAGTTTTCTGCTTGTTTACGAGTAAGAAATATGAGTGATATTGTATTTCCTTCTCTGTCTTTTATTTCAAGATCTTTACTATTTCCTGCACTCAGCTGTACATTATTCCCTAATTTTTCCGCATTCCATCCTTCAAAGGTTTTGGTAGTGATACTTGTAACATCAAAGGCCAGTTGTGGATTAACTCCCGGCAGCTCCTGAAAAAATATTGTGGTTTTTTTCCCATTCACCAGTCTGGCCAAAGGCTGTGCAGTAACATATTTAATCAACGCTGTACCAGCTTTCAAATTGAAAGGCAGAATTGCAGTAGTTTGTCCTTTTAAAAATACTGATGGAAATGCAATGGTTTCATGATCAAGCTTTATTTTTACTGTTACATTTTTATCGGGCATATTTACACGTACTTGAGTATTCCCCATAAAAAGGAAGCCACTTCCGTTATTTGCACGAACAATATATCTCAGGCTAGTAGTATCCAATTCATTACGCACAGGATTCTCAGATTCAAATACCTGCATTGCTGCAAGGTCAGCACCGAAGTCATTAATAAACAAATGCTGTACTTTCAAATACCTGTAAGAAGGCCTTAACAATCCAAACTCATCTAAAGGAGCCTGAAAGTCGTAACTATAAGGGTGGCCAGGTTCTTCTAAACCCGGAGTCTGCGTTCCGCCATGATACATATAATACCCCATAAGGTTCATTCCCCGTCCTACCTGATTTTGCACATGAGCCTCTATTACTTCCGGTTGCACCACAAAGCGGTTATTGAAAGTCATCTGGCTCCCAGCACCCTGTTCGCACATCCCTTTTGGATACATGTTTACATCATAAAACACTTTTCCCAAAGCATCATTCATGATCCATTGGTCATTACCATATAAAAAGTCTTTTGTAGGCTTACCACCAGCGCGTTCCCAGCCACGATAAGCATATGCACCTTGCAAAGGAATCACTTCCATTTTTTTATCGTCAAATATGGTATTAGCCGTTATACTCCAAAACACAGGTGTTATATTGGCCTTAAGGGCCATCTCTTTCAGCTTAGTAATATGTCCGTTCTGTCCAGAAGCATACTCATTTTCAAGCTGAGTCCCTATAATTGGGCCTCCATCTTTAAAATACAACCCTTTAGTCTGTATTCCTATTTGATGATACAGTTTAGCCGATTCAGCGAGGTATGCAGGATCATTACTTCTGTGTCCTTTCATTTTTTGTATCCAGTCTGGAAAACCTCCATTTAACTGTTCCCCATGACTCCAAGGACCGATACGGATCCAAACCAACATATTATGACGGGCACACAGCTCTATGAATTTCCTGATATCCCGGTTATTCTTCCAATCCCAGACACCTTTAGCAGGCTCATGCTCATTCCAGAAAACATAAGTGGCTACAATAGAAAGCCCGCCACTTTTCATTTTAATGATCTCATTCTCCCATTCCTGTTGAGGCACACGATTGTAATGAAGTTCTCCCATTACAGGAAACCATGGTTTACCATTTCTTTCAAAATATTTATTATTTGCTGACAAGGTGACCCCCGCAGGATTTTTACCTTTCATAGGCAATGTAGTTCTTTCCGGCGTAGTCTTTGCCCTGGCATCGATCTCATAAACCTGAGCATGTGCAAGGTAGGTAATGCACATACAAAGTGCTGTCAGTTGTATTTTCAGTTTAAACATATATGTGTGTTTTATTTCTTCTTATTAATAATCAGCAGGTATCCTTTAACCGGATCTACTTTAATAGAATCATTTAATCCAAAATTCTTTGCTGGTTGAAAATTCTCGATTGCAGGACATATGATCCTATCTTCTGGTTCCCAACCTATTTTTTTCCAGTCTATATTCAACTTAATGGTTGTAGTATCTTTATTCCAGCTGGCTATAGCAATCAGGATTTTGTCTGTTTTTAGGTATGTAGTTGCCAATACTCCGGGGTCCCTGGTATGAACTGGCATTTCCTTTTGCCAATAGCCTATCATTTTAGCATTGGCAATTCCAAAAGCATCCCATATTTTCCAGATCTCTCTCGGATCGCAATTTACGCCTTCGGTAAACCATGGGTAGCGGACTGTCATTCCATACACCATTCCTCTCCAAGGATTTCCACCTGCATGCAACATATCACCCATCAATCCATAAGGGATCCCTGAAACTTCAACAAGCCAGTTTTCAGGAGGCATTTTGTCGTATTGAAAACTCTCACCAAACCATAGTTTATTTATGTAAGGGAAAAATTCCATGTACTGCGTTGCAGGCCCTTTAGAAAAACCTGTATTGGAATGAAGGTCAATAATACAACCCGGCTTCACCATATCCATTACCTTTCTCACCCGCTTTAATAAATCGCGATCGAAAGCAACATCATCAAGATACAATCCGTCCATATCTGTATTCTTGATCATCCATTTTAATCCCTCAACATAATAATTGTACCATCGGGATTCTCCACTGGTTAATACAGCTGCATCACAAGCCTCCATGCCATTAATTGGGGTAAACCATTGTGCATTATAATTGGTACCTAAATGCTCTCTTAACCAAACATATCCCCCTCCATTTCCATCGGCAAGTATCTCGTTCCCTAGACTCCTTAATGCCCAAAGCTCAGTTGCCTGATTGCTCAATTCACGGATTGTGTAATAGATTTTGGTCTTCACGCCTCTTTTATGCCAGGTAGATACAAATCGTTTAATGCTATCTACACTCCCAAAAGGATAGTTGATGTATGGATTTATTTGATTTGCATGATGCACATTAATGATCTTAACCCCCGACTCTAAAATATTCAATGAGGGTTCAGGATGGTTTCCATCATGATAGTAACGGTTTACGAACTGGCCTTTGGTATCTAATGGTTTTACCGGGGTAATGAGCACTGCAAATTCAAATTCTATCGCTTCACCTTTCTTTATCAATCTGGGACCGCTATAAGCCCGTGTTCTCAATACATTGTTATCTGTAGCAATATTAAATCCACCAAGATTATTATTATACCAGGCGGGAGGGGGAGGCGGATTGTATAAATTTAATAGTGGCCCACTATAAGATGTTCCACGCATTTCGCAGAATAAGCCAGCATTCACATCTCCTATCCAATAGGAGTCCTGGGGGCCATTCCACTTCCAATTGTAATCATCAGGACATTTAGATCCTGGTAATCCCATTCCCATGAAATATTTTGCCAATTCCTTCTTTACAGGAATCTGCAGATTGATGTCATCGACATTTGTTTCCTTCAAAGAATTTACACTGATTTTATAGCGCAGATAACCATCGGCTTCCATGCTTGCCTTGCATACTAGTTTTATTCTATCGTTGTATGCTGTACTTTTCCAAGAGACCTTACCTACCCCCTTTGCTGAATACTTAAAATCATAATGACTAAAAACTTGCGTCTGACTATTCACCAAAATATTAAATGTTAATGGCGAAGCAAGTAATGGATTCCCATTTGCAATAATAGCAGACGGTAATCCATCCTTTTTTAAAACAACCTCTCCGCTGGCGGCAGTAATTTTTTGTTCTTTAATCTCAAGGTTTTGATAAGGTTTAACTACAGCATCGTTAATTCCAAGTTTAGAATTTAACCACCGTAACCTGGAATACCTCCAGGCTTCATCGTCACCTCGGTTCGCCAAAACATCTTTTGTCACATTTATTTTTACCCTTACTATTGTGGCGGGGGCATTTTTGGGTTTAATGCTTACGTAGAATTCCTTTAAACCAGGCTTTGCATCCTTTGGTATGTCCAGTCCGATCCAAAAAGGCTGTACTTTACCCTTTTTTACATCAACAATTTTAGTAAAAAAATCCCCCCTCGTGTTATATCCCTCTGTATTAAAACATGTGGCTTTAAAAGGTGACTTAACAAATTGTATTTTAACATTTCTTAAATCCTGCCTACCAGCAAAAACACCCAATTGAAATACGTAATATTCATTACGCTGTGCATTTCCTGTAAATGACGCTGAGGCACCTTTAATGATCCATTTATAAGGGATATCATCAAACATCCTAATCGGAAATTTCCTGTCTTCAGGAAATACAAGATACGGTGTAGCAGATTTTTTAACCAAGTCTTCAACTTCAGCTTTTTTCGCAACTATTTCCATTGGAAAAAAGCTATCGAAAGCGGTTCTTGATTGAATTTCGATCACTTTAGCCTCATCCAGTTTTAATTTACCTGAGGCTAAGCTATTCTTAGTAACCCAGTCCCTATCAGGTTCCTTTTCTTTTTTTAGATACTTGCCAGAAAATCCTCCGTTACCCTTTCGTCCCGTCCAGGGATAATAATAAATGTAATACCTACCTGCCCCATTTCTAGGCTGAAAAACAAAATGTCCTTCTTCGCGACTGATATTGACTCTGTAAATATTGTCTATTTTATTGCCATTTTCATCTGTAATAACAATAGCCTTCCGCTCAGCATCCATATCCTTTCTACGCCATTCAATTTTTACCTCAACTGCGTCAGTATTCTTATCAACTGAAATTACTGCCCGATGATTACCCAAATTATCATCCCACAATTGCTTTGAAATGGAATACGAGATTTTCTGAGCATAGAGAAAAGTACTAAAGAAAATGTTAAAAAAAACTATTGATACAAGTTTCATTTGTGTGTGATTTTAGAAACCATATATTGTTTTAAAAGAAACGGCATTGCTATAGCAATGCCGTTATTTATTAGAAAGCGTAACCTAGGGATTAAATGCTGTTACATTAATTGTCCAAGTTCTAGCAGCACCATTTGCCGCCGTGACGATGTATTTCAAAGGTTTTGTAGCATCAGTAGGATCTCCTAATTTTGGTGTACCTGGTACCGGTGTAATGGCAGCAGCGGTAGAGATATTCAGATAGAACCACAGTTTACTCTGACTTACTTTTGCTTTTTCAGCATCTGTGAATTGACCGTTAGCAGTTGGAACCGTTATTTGCACATTTATTGTACTATTAACCTTATCAATCTGCTGGGCTACAGTTAATTTCTGATAGGCAACCAGTGGTTGATCATATAGTGTTGAGGTGCCATTAAAACGGTGTTCCACATTCACAAGCGTAATTTCATTAGTATCAAATAGTGGATAATCTGTTAGCCCCTTTTTTAAGCAAGAGGAAAATAAACCCAATGATAGAACCATCATCAGGAAGGCTACGTGTTTTATTTTTAGTTTCATGATTTATTTTTTAAGGTTACCATCCTGGATTCTGTGGACCAAATTTGGCGTTGTTATCAATCTGATCTTGATCTATTGGGAAAAGATATCTCCTGGACGGATCAAACTTCCTATTATTATACTGGTTGTTAAATGGCCCGGTTACAATGGAGAAAGACTTACCATCTTTCGACAAATCCATTACACGAATTGGCTCAGTTAACTCTTTTATAGTGCTGCCTGATGCTAATCCTTCGTTAGCATTGCCTCCAAACCTACCCCAGCGTAATAAACTGAAATAACGATCATTTTCTTCTGCAAGCTCTACCCTTCTTTCTATCTTATAATCTTTCCAGGCTTCGGTAGATGTTCCTGCTGTAGATGCTGGAAGTTTACCATGTGTGGTTCTGGTCTTATTTAAATTTAAAACGGCATTGGCTACATCGCCTTTCAGCAAATAAGCCTCTGCCAAATTCAAGTATACCCTTCCCAATCTCATACAAACCCAATGATAGTCAGTACTAACACTGTTTAAATAGCTTGGTGCAATATTGGTATATAGACCTTTTCTCCAATACATGTTACTTAAGCTCGTTTCGTATCCCCCACCATTAATGGTACCCAAAAACCTGCCCGAATTTCCTTTCAAACTTGTCCTAAATAATTCACCGTAAAATGTGGTATTGTCACTAATAATGGAGGCTTTCCATCGGGCATCTCTGTTCTCGTTGGTCAAAGTCAGCATGGTTTCAGTACTACCTGGTTTAATACGCCCCATTTTTACCACTATATCATTATTCAGCTTGGCAGTTTTATCATCAGGGAAGCCTGACTTGGCAAAAGGCACAATTACGTTTACACTCTCGTCTACAGCATTCTTGTACTGCGAAGTTTGATTCCAGGGCACGACCTTACTTGGATCAGCTTTATCAACAGTCAAATAATCGTCAGTAAAGTTTTGCGTAGGAAAGTTCTCTGGCCAAACTTCAAAAGGAATTGGTTTGTTAAACAAAGGCGAGCCGCCAAACTGTATGATAGTTTCGGGCTTGATATTAGGTAATTGATGCTGCATTGGTGTGCTTGATAGAGAAGTATTAATTGCTTTTCTATAAATGGCAAAAATGATCTCGTTAGATGTGCTTTTAGTTTCGTTAAACATGCCTTCATAGTCCATCTCTAAAGCATAACCACTATTGATTACCAATTGAGCATTGGTAACAATTTTATCAAGCAATGGATCATTTGATGCAATATTCGGTACTGCCGGATAGTTTTTATAAGCCATAGCCTGTAAACAGACCTCTGTTAAAAAAGCTGCAGCTACATATTTATTGGCTCTTCCAGACACCTTAGTAGTTGGTAAATCGGCAACAGCATCTTCCAGATCCTTAATAATGTAGTTATAGCTTTCAGTAGGATTTGCAGTACTAGGTAATTTCAGGTCGTCATTTTCTGTTAATACCTTATCTATCCAAACAATGCGTCCGGTTTTTCTGGCAATATTAAAGTAAGACATGGCCCTTAAAAACTTAGCCTCAGCGATCAGTTCTTTTTTATCAGCATCTGCAATACCATTAGATTCACTTACATTTTTGATGATAACATTACAACGACGCACAGATCCCCAATTGTTAAAGCCATAATCGTCTCTATTGGTTAAGCTTTCTGTAAAAACTGGCAGGGCATTGGCTGCACCACCATATGCTCCTAGAATGTTAGCTGTATAACTATCTTCTGCACCTTTCAGGCCACTTGTGTAAGAGCTCATAATACCCTCATAAGTACTAAAAACAAAGGTTTCGGCATTGGCTTTAGAACTCCAAACCACTTCTGGACTAATTAAACTTAAAGGATCTGCATCCAAAACTTTTTTACATGAGCTTAATACCAGTAAACCAGCAAAAACTCCTATTATTAATATATTTTTCTTCATGATTTTAATAATTTAATTAGAAACCAACGTTTAAACCCAGTGCAAAAGTTCGCTGAATTGGGTAATTGTAATTATTGGTATCTGACTCTGGATCAATAAAATATTTCTGGCTTTTTGCAGACGTCAACAAGTTGGTGCCTGATACAAATAATCTCAAGCTTTGAAATGGTAATTTTTTAAATGCTCCTTCTTTAAAATCATAACCTAGTTGCAAATATTTTAAGCGTACATATTTAGATTGTACTAACCAGAAGTCACTTCCCCGGGAATTATTACTTCCATTAACTGCATCAGAGCTAATTGCTCTAGGGAAAATAGCATCTCTGTTGTCCGGTCGCCAATAATCAGACTGAAATTCATAAACAAGCATATTCTGTCCGCTTACTCCCTGAATCACATCTCCAATATAGCGATCTCTATTACCGGCACCCTGTACTACAGCACTAAAAGAGAAGCCTTTATAAGCCATATCGAGTGTCACACCATAGTTGGTTCGTGGTGTACTATTACTTCCTATTCTTCTAAAATCATCTCCGTTAATTTGCCCGTCTCCATTTAAATCCTGGTATCTTAAATCTCCAGCACCCACATTAAGTGAGGTTATACGACGAGCTCCTTCTAACAACTGATTGTTGTCAGTATAAAACCCAGCATTCAAATAACCGGTTTGTAAAAAGCTACCAACTGTATTTGTTGTTCTGGTGTATGGGTTTTTCAATGTGGCATCATCGTCGGAGGCAGCACGTTCTGTCAATGAGTTAAATCGAGTGAAATTAACGCCAACTTTATAAGTCAAATCGCCAATATTACTAGCCCAGTTCACGTTAAAATCAAAGCCTTCAGTACGTGTTGCTCCTTCAGTAAAGTTAATTTGCGGTAATCCAATTCCTAAAGTTTGGGCGAAACGAGGGTCACCGGTTACAAAGCCTGTTCTACGGGTATAAAAATAATCGAAAATAGCATTCAACCTGTTATTTAAAGTTCCAATTTCCAATGCTAAATCCCTGTTACCAATGGTTTGCCATGAATAAGTATTACTTGGCAGACTTCCAGGTTCAGATGTACCCTGAACTACATTTCCATTAATTATATAGGCCTGAGCATTAATACCGTAAGAAGGTACATAGCCAAATGCACCAACTCCTGTTTTATCACCCAGCACACCATAAGACCCTCTTAGTTTTAAAAAATCTATAACGTGCTTTTCCTTTAGCGATTTCATAAATGGTTCATCAGAAATGATGTAATTCCCCGAAACGGCATAAAAAGTTCCCCACTGCTTACCTGGTACAAAAAGATAGTCACCATCTCTCCTAACTGACCCTTCTATACTGTATCTGGATTTGTAAGTATAAGTTAGTCTGCCCAATAGTGCCGCCCTTGCTGCTTCACTCTCACCCCCACCCACTGTTTGGTTTAAAGCTGGCCCAGCGACCAATTGATCAAAAATAATTTGATAGCCGACCTTACTTCCATTTACCGATGATGCTTCATCTTGCTGACGTTCTGCAACTCCGGTAAAATCAATACTGTGGTCTCCAAAAGTTTTATTATAAAGCACATAGCCCTGTAACGTTGTTGTACTTCCTTGTCCCTGCGATACACTTAAACCAGGCGGATTGCCAAAAATTGGTGTGGTACTGTTTAAGTTATAAGCAGGAGCAAGATAATTCCAGCTTTTACCTACGTTATTGTAGGTAGTGTAAGTACCATTAAATTTAAATCTCAAACCTTCTAAAAAGTGAGCAGCGTACTCTAAACCCAAATTCGTGTTTAAAATTTTTGCATAACCTTTATTGTATCCAGATTTCGGATCTAACTCCCTTACCGGATTATCTGACTGAGTAGTTGGTAAACCAAATTCGTTAACAGCCAATTGCTCGGGTGTTCTATTTTGAATATGGCTATATATATTACCATAACCTGCACCGGGCTGAGTATTACTTTCTATAAAACCATCTAAACCAGCAGTTACCTTTAAATTTATTTTTTCGAATTCACTGGTTGTATTTAAACGATAGGTAGTTCGTTTGTTGTAGTTGTTATCGGTTCTTAAAATACTACCTTGATCAAAGTAAGATAAACCTGCATAGTATGTTAATTTTTTAGTACCGGAAGTTACTGACAGATCGTGTCTCATTTCTGGTGCAAAGTTTTTCATTGTTAAGGCTTGCCAATCCGTATTTGGAAAATTGAAAGGATCGGAACCTGTACGCAACTTCTCTAAATCGGCTTCCGATCTAAATGGACTTCTGCCTTCGATTGCATACACCTTGTTCTTTGCAAGTGCTTGCTCATAAGAATTAATTTTATCAGCGAATAAGGTTGGTTGAGAAAATATTTGATTATATGCATAATTAATTTTGGTTACCCCTTCTTTACCTCTTTTGGTAGTAACTAACACAACCCCGTTTGCTCCCTGATTACCATATAATGCTGTAGCACCAGCATCTTTTAAAATGGAGTAGCTTTCAATATCGTTGGGATTAAGATTTGAGAAGTCGTTAGCTGAACGTACAATATTGTCAATTACAAAAATTGGACTTTGACCACGAATTAAAATACCACTTTTAGATCCTGGCGCCCCATTATTAGCCGTAACAATTACCCCCGGTATTCTACCGGCAACGGCATCATTAATAGACTGTACAGGCAAGGGTGCTACATTAGTCATATCCAACGCACTAATTGCACTGGTGGTTTTCCTTTTGGTTGTAGTACCATAGGCCTGTACAACAACCTCTTCAAGACTATTATCACTTTGTTTCAGAATTACGTCAATTGTTTTATTGCCTCCAGAACTAGTTGCCAATGGAATTTCTTTGGTACCATAACCAATTAAGGAAAACACAAGAATTGCATTATCTGGTACGCTTAAAGCATATTTTCCATTTGAGTCAGTAGATGTTCCCTTCTTTGTACCCTTAACAGTTACCGTCACGCCTGGTAAAGCTACTCCTACTGTATCTTTCACAACTCCTGATACCGTAATATCATTTGTTACACTTCCCTGATTTGAAATAGCGATTAAACTACTATTCAAAATACTAAAACTAAGTTTTGTATCCTTTAAAATCAATTTTAAAACATCGGTTACAAGCAGATCTTTAGCCTCAACTGTTACATTTCTTGTTACAGGCGAAAAAGTTGAGCTATACACAAAACGATACTTACTTTGTTTCTCTATCGTTTTCAATACTTTTTCAATACTCATATTTTTCACATCAAGTGAAATCTTTTCCTGAGAAAAAACGCTTGCTGATACATGGAGGCAAGTCAGCAACACCAGCAGAAAGGTGAGTTTCATTATTCTAATGAATTTGGAAAACGGCCTTATTCTCAGCCATTTTTGGTGGAAGTAATAATTAATCATATTTTTGTTTTTTGGTTTAGCAATTTTTTGACAGCACATTGTTTGCGCAGTAACTGTCATTAATAAGAATCAAAAAATTTAGGGCGGTGGCTTCAACACCGTCCTTTTTATTTTGATATAGTGATGGTCTTTTCTTTTATCTCATAGTTAAATTCTCCCGTTCTTTTAAATGCATTTAATACTTCTATTATACTTTCATTTGTAAATGTGCCTGTAAATTTATAGTCCTTAACTTTCTCAGATTTAAATATGATTTGAATATCAAACCACCTTTCGAGCATGGTTTTTATATCACTAAATTTTTGATCATATATTTCGAGATCATTTTTAGTCCAGGCAGTTTCAACTATTGCAGTATCGCGGACTTCCTGATATCTTTTAATAACAATATCCTGAATATCAGATACACCTATTTTAGAACTTAGCATATCCTTTTTTACAACTACAACCTTTTGACTAGGCTTTACGGTAATTATTTTTTCATGATATTTTTTAGGCTGCATGCTTATTACACCCCTAATCAGAGTGGTTTCGGCAGTTTTATCATCAGGATAAACTTTTACATTAAATGCTGTACCTAATACATTAATATCAAACTGATCTGTATGAACTTTAAATGGCTTATCTGCTTTGTGGGCTACGTCGAAATAAGCCTCACCAATAAGTTCTACTTCTCTTGTTTTATCATTAAAGCCATTTTTTAATGTTAGTGAACTGAGCGAGTTTAACCAAACTATGGTTCCATCACCTAAAGTAATTTGCTTTTTCTGGCCCTTTCTGGTCTCAAACTTAACCAGGGGAAGCACATCGTTATTTACCTGAACGCTATGATTGTAAAATAAAACTATTGATGTACTTACTATGATCAGAACAGCTGCAACTGATAACCAACGAACAATCGGCTTAAGCTTATGAATTTTACTCCTTGCCGGCGCGGTCTCCTCCTTCAGTCGGGCATATAAAACATCGTGGATTTCAGTTTTATTGCCCATTTCAGGAATCCACTCATAATCATCAAGAACATAGTCATCCTTAAAATTTTCCAAGAATTCTCTTTCTTCTTGTGAGCAATTTCCCGCCTTATACTTTTCGTAGAGTGCTATAAACTCATGTTTGGACATACATTAATATTTGGTATCACTTATATAGAGCCAAATATTTCACAGCACACACATAAAAAATTTTTATTTTATTTTGCAAAACTATTAGCTAACTATGCAAAGGCTATTTAGCTAAAATAACCTAATTTTACACGGGATATTCTGTATGACAAAAGATCAACCTTCCGATTCTGAATTATGGAGGCAGATACAACTAGATAACAACCGGGCATTTGAGTTGTTATTTAGCAGGTATTGGTCTGCTGTTTATACTACTTCCTTTACTTATTTAAAAGATGAGGAAGCCTGTACGGAACTGGTACACGATATATTCTTAAACATATGGCGTAACAGGCATGGTTTAGAAATATCTTCTTTTAAAAACTATCTGACCATGGCATCCAGATACCAGGTTTATAAACTGGTAAAAAAAGGAAAAGCAAGCCCCATTACATTTGTTGAGGAATATGATGCACTTCCCAATTCTGGTTATGCAATGAACCTGGGAGAAGAAAAAATCACTTATCAGGAAATGGAAAGCAGCATTGAGGGGGTTTTAGAGAAATTACCAAAAAAATGCCGTGAAATATTTATGCTCAGCAGGTTCGACAATTTATCAAACCAGGAAATTGCCGAAAAACTAGGCATTTCAAAACGCACTGTAGAGAATCAAATTACTATTGCGCTAAAACTACTCAGGATTTCTATTAGGGTAGTTATCTATTCAATTATATTTTTTAACATTTAGCTAAACATGGTTGTACTCCGCCCTGCGGGCTGTACTGTTACATGAAGCACGAAAAGCAAGCATCTCCTGTGCAGCTTTAAAGTTCTGATCCTGCCCTTTCCAGATATCCAGAGCCGGCTGTTGTATGGCTCTTGAAAAAGAGAATGTTAAAGGCCACGGCATCAATTGTCCAAATCGCAGATGCATCATATTTAAGCGTTCTGAAGCCAGTTCATAAGGTTGGCCACCAGACAAAAACGCAACACCTCCAACCGCAGCAGGAACTACCCTCAGGAAGCAGGAAATTGTGGCTTCTGCAACTTCCTCAACGTCATTTTGCACCTTACAATCCAGACCAGGCACAACCATATTAGGCTTTAAAATCATTCCTTCCAGGCAAACGCGCTGCTCATATAGTTCATTAAAAACTTCTTTCAAAACAAGCGATGTTACTTTTTCGCACTCAGCTAGAGTATGGTCACCATCCATTAGCACTTCAGGTTCAACAATAGGCACCAATCCTACTTCCTGACAAAGTGCTGCATAACGTGCTAGCGTAACAGCATTAACCTTAATGCAGGCTTTTGTAGGTATCCCCTCATCTATTTTAATTACTGCCCGCCACTTTGCAAAACGGATACCGAGTGAATAATAAACCTCTAAACGGTTGTGTAAACCATCAAGTCCTTCTGTAATTTTCTCGCCCGGAAAACCAGCCAGGGCTACTGCACCCTCATCTACTTTTATACCGGCAATAATTCCCTTATGCTCCAATAATGATAGAAACGACACCCCATCTTCTGTTTTTTGATAAACAGTTTCATCAAATAATATGGCACCGCTAATGCTTTCCTCCAAAAGTGGTGTTGTTACAATTAATTGCCTGTATTTTCTTCTAAACTCTTCAGTTTCGGGTATTCCAAGAGCTTTAAATCTTTTGTTACAGGTGGTCAGGCTTTCATCCATTGCCAGTAAACCTTTATCATCGGCCATCAGTCTCTGCGCGATATTTTTTAGTCCGTGTATGTCCATAATGCTTAACAAAAGAGATATTCCTAATAACAATTATACTGTCTCTATAGTTTCGGCTAACAATAGAAATTTATTATAGGCAGTCTGCCCTGGTTAAGATTTGGAGTTGTATGCAGGTTAAATGGATAATACTACTTAAAAGACAAGTGAAGTAAGGAAACACCTTGTCGCGGCAAAAGCATTTTCAAATTAGCAGTCCCATTTTTAGTTTTAAGTATCAAAGGCTTTTCCAGCAGGGCCAGTTGACCAGCCTTTTCAAGCTGCTTGATTTGTACAGCTGTCGGACTTACAGGGGAACCCATTTTTTTCCAGACTTCGTACGAATTGCTATGCTCATCATCAATGCGATAATGCTTCAGTTCAATTGCCTTGGAAGGCAACCCCTTAAGCTGAATGTTAACTTTTTCAGCCCTACCCTTTTCGTCAGCATCATGATAGTTCCACACCATCACCGCGGCAGATTTATTATCTTTTGATGCCAATGCGCCAACATCTGTCTGCGCACCCCGAATACCAGTGGCTAAAATACTATCAAGTGCATACATCCTGTTTGCATCAACCTTTACCAAATCCCCTCCCATCATTCCAAACATCCTGAACACATTCAACACTGGCTTGTCCACACCATTAGTCGCCAGGTCTCTGAAACCATAAAACCATGGCTGGTCTTCAAATTCAAATGCCCAGGTAACCGCACCAATTAGGTTAGATTTCAGCAAACGGGCCAATTCATACTTACGGGCAAAAGATGCAGCAGTATAACTGGAATACATGGTTCCGTTACGATACGCATTTTGAGGATCTGTAGCCATTCCACAAGCTGCACATCCTTCCGGGTCCGATTCCCCGATTACTATCGGGAGGTGCTTTAACTGTGGATATGCCGCAATAACCTTTAAATTATCATTAATGTTGCGAAGCTGACTTCGGATTCCCATAACCACCCTTCCATTTTCTAACTTGGGCGATCCCTTGGCATGAAACAAAAGAATATCAACCGGAGACCCGGTTTTTCCTGTTGCATAATTGGTTTCGAACAGACAATGTTTTATAAAAGCATCCTGAAATTTCATTGCACCTCCAGTAATATCAGTACCTCCGATTCTGGCCGTAGGCAAAGCTCTTTTAACTGCATCAGCAGAATAGTCATACAGTTTAAAAAATTCTTGCTGCGTTCCTCTCCAATATTGCGAGTCTGGTTCATTCCAAAGCTCCCAGTACCAGCTTTCTACTTCTTCTTTCCCGTAACGCTCAACACTATGCTTTACCCATTGATAAATAAGCTCTGCCCATTTATTGTAATCTTTAGGAGGATATGCCCAGCCAGTGAAAATATCGCTGTACTTATCGCCAGGTTTCCAATGATGCTTATAAGGTACGGGCTTACTGGATAGTGCCTCGGGCATAAAGCCAATCTGTGCCAGCGGTTTCATGCCTCTTTTTATATAGGTATCAAAGATGCTGTCTATAATAGACCAGTTGTAAATCGGATTTCCATCATTATCTTCAGTATAAACATTGGTCGATCCCCATTTTAGTGCTGCTACTCCATCGCCCGTTACCAATAAACTATGGGCCCTCACAAACACAGGTACCGGACTTGCCGCCGCAATTTCGGTCAGTAATTTCTTACCATCCTTCATATAGGTATAATTGGGTTCATCGTACCCAAACCA
>Ga0157371_10001447_pt1 | contig 24637 bp, 18 predicted proteins | sample C45metaG_FD_113462 | JGI IMG/M metagenome (GOLD analysis project Ga0157371, IMG submission 113462) | Corn rhizosphere microbial communities from Kellogg Biological Station, Michigan, USA - C4-5 metaG | ecosystem: Host-associated > Plants > Roots > Rhizosphere > Soil | place: USA: Michigan...
ACTTGTTAGTAGTGGGGCACTAGCACCCGGTACCATAGCACTTGCTGACCAAACTTTTAACTTTCCTCCAGTTATTGATTTTGCTTATGGAGTAAAAAGTACCACTTTTAATTTAAAAGTAAGCAGAAGTTTTGTTGAAAGAAATCACGACAAATTATTGGCGTTGGCAGTAAAGATTTCTGGCGCATCAAAAGGGAACAAAGTAGAAGCCGGTAAGAATGCTGCTATTATAGTTATTGATGCTGCTGCGGCAATTGCGGCAGAAGATGTACATTATATCTATTTTAAAGCTGCCGGAGCTCCTTATATGGTTCCTAATGGCGTGAATTATACAATAGGTACTCAGGATGTGTCAATACCTCTGGAGCTTACACTGGCAGGACTTGCAGGCTCTGATTTTACAGTAGACGTTGCACCGAATGATGCTTTGGTAACTACCCTTATAAATAACGGTACACTAAAAAATACCATTGTTTTAAATTCAAACAGTTATGCACTTACCAATTCTAAAATTAAGTTTCTTTCTAATGAAAATACTGCAAAACTGGAGCTTACTGCCAGGATTTCAGAATTTTTGAAGAACACTAAGAAAAAAGTTGCAATAGGCCTATTACTTAGAAATCCGTCTAAGTTCCAATTGGATGAAACCAAAAAGAGCATAGTGGTAGTTATTGATCCTGATCATTTCAGACCTTATAATGGAACTCCTTTCCTTATTAAGGGTGCAATTGGTGCTGTTTCTGATATGATTCCTGCTGCTCAATACGATTTTGGTGGTGAAGGAATTGCATTTCACGATGATAATGGTAAAAGTGGAGTAGGTGACTACCGACCAAATGATATGGTTGATGTGGGTGACTATACACCTCGTAGTGTTGTGGGTTGGACTAGTAGTGGTGAGTGGTTAACTTATACTGTTGATGTTGAGGAAAGCGGAGAATATGAATTGAACTCGTTAATTGGTGCACCTGGTACTAATGGAAGATATAGTGTGTTTTTTGATGATGTAAATATTACAGGAGAATTGGCATCTGCCCAAACACCTGGTAGCTACGGAGATCAGCAACCAAATAGAACAACCGTTCAACTTACAAAAGGAAGACACATCATGAAGTTCTTTATGAATGTAGGTGCTTACGATGTGAGAGGATGGATTTTCACAAGAAAGAAATAATTATTTTGTAAATACATTATTAATAAAAACAATCGACAACAGTGATGGTTATATTAAAATCATCACTGTTGGTTAAAAAATATACAAAACTTGAATAGTATGAACAAACTTTTTATTTTGCTATTAAGCATAGTTATTTTCGCTTCCTGTTCTAAAAGCAAGGACATTGAAGTTGAACCAGCTGAACAGAAAAGGCCATTTGTGGACTTTGAAGCTGTTCCGGGAGATGATGCATTTACGTTTGACTTTAAGAATAACTCAAAGGAATTTAAAAAGCTGGAGTGGCGTTTTGGAGATGATAGCGTTTCTTATGAAACTGCGCCAAGCCACGTCTTTGCTACTGCAGGTACCTTTGAGGTTAATTTAACGGCAATAGCTGAAGATGGATCAACTGCCAAAAAAGTAGTGCTTATTAAAATTATTCCTGACAGTGCTGTGAACTTTATTGCGGAAAGCCAGGGTAGTAATAAGGTAAAGTTTAGCTTAAAGTCTGCAAAAGTGACTGTTAAAGACTTCTCCTGGGATTTTGGCGATGGATCAGCAGGTTCAACTGAAGATGCTCCGATTAAAGAATATGGAGCTGGTAATCTGTATACAGCTAAACTAAAAGTGACTACCGAAAAGGGTTCAGTATTTACGGTATCTAAATTGGTAACAAGTAATGGTACTGTAAAGGATGTTACTTTAGATTATTTGCTGAATGTTGGTCCTAAATTTATTCCATCAGCAAGATTTGGAAGTAGATGGGGTATTGTAGCAGATTGGCGCGTAAATGATGCTGTAAAACAACGTGATGGCAACATGGGTGGCTGGGATGAATGGGATGGAAACAGTATGTCAATGGAATCGTGGGGTGGTGAACCTGATATCATTAATGGAAAAATTCAACAAACTACATTAAATCCACTTCCTGCCGGTCAGTATTTTTATACACTGGATTTTGTGGGATACCAATGGAAAAACTTGTTCTATACCGTAATTGCAAAAGGAGGAGACTTACCGGATGTGGATAAAATTGAAAATAATCCTATTGTTCTTGGGTATACAAAATCAAGTGGAAATCCAGATCAGGGAGCACCAAGAAAGTTCACTACATCATTTAATGTGGCTGCTGAATCTCCGGTTACTGTAGGTTTCGTAGCAACATTTATAGATTCTGATCAGTATTTCAGACTTAGATCTATAAAGCTTTATCAATTAGATAAATAATAGTTGTTAGCCAATAATAAAATAAAGAATCCGCTGCGTTTGCAGCGGATTCTTTATTTTAAGGCCTCATATATTTCCGTAAATAATAAACCACTTCCTCCTCCATAGTGGTAAACTATCGGAATTTTTCGATTTGCTTTTCTTATCACATTTTCTAACTCAGTTTCCTCAGTTTTTTCCAATCCTGCTCCTACTAAAATCAGGTCAAAGTTTACTGATCTGAATGTTGTAATTGCCTGTTCCAGTGTATTTGCGCCTATAGCACTCATCTCTGTGTTGGAATTTACCAACCGTACTACTGTATTTAGAATTTCCTGATGTGTACAAATCACTAAAACCTCGGTCTTTTTCATGATCATTAATAATTCATTGGAACCTCCATTAAAAGGATTTCCGTTTCGTTAATTGCCTCAATGTTTATGTATTCCGTTTCCCAGATGCCAAATCCATCACGTTCGTTTAAAATCTGCTCATTAATTTTTACATCCCCCTTAATTACAAATACATATAAGCCATTGCCTTTGTTTTTAAATTGATAATCTGTTTTTGCGCCTTTATCGAATTTACCAATATTAAACCAGGCATCCTGATATATCCATACACCCTGATCATCTTTGTTTGGTGATAAGATTTGAGTGAACTGATTTGGTTTAAGTAAATTATCATACTTTTCCTGATGATATCTAGGTTCAACGTTACGTTGATTTGGAAACAGCCAGATCTGCAGGAACTTTACCGGTTCATTGTGGTTTTTATTAAACTCTTTATGATAAATTCCGGTGCCGGCGCTCATAACCTGAATTTCTCCGGCCTCAATAACCGCTACATTTTCAAGGCTATCTTCGTGTTGTAAAGCGCCCTCAAGAGGGATAGATATAATCTCCATGTTGTCATGAGGATGCTCTCCAAAGCCTTTACCGCCATTAACCCAGTCATCATTAAGTACTCTTAAAGCTCCAAATTGAATTCTTTCAGGATTATACTGCATACCAAAGCTAAAGGTTTGATAGCTTTTAAGCCAACCATGATCTGCCAGTGTCCGTGTTGCAGCTTTATGTAATATTGTTTGTGCCATTTTTATTTTATTAAATTCTTAATCAGGCTTCATTAAAGATAAGCTGTTTTGCCAATTCAATTTCTTTCTGACTAATTGTATGAACTCTTCCTGCATAAATTTTCATTGTAATTTTTGCATTCATTTTTTTAATGATGCCCTCGCTCACCTCAACTCTCCTTACAGGAACATGAGCATCAGGATCGCCGGTGGTAATTAGTATTGGCGTCTGCTGGAAGTCACCTTTATAATTTTTCATGTTTATCTCTTTACCAATTAATCCACCGGTAAAAGCAACTGCTCCACCATATCTGGCTGCGTTTCTGGTAATATATTCCAGTGTTAAACAAGCACCTTGCGAAAACCCGACAAAGTAAATCTTCTCTTTAGGGATTCCTGACGAAACAATTTCGCTTACAAGCTCATTAATTATGCTTAGTGCCGAGTCCAAAGCCGGTTGGTTTTGTTCAACCGGGGCAATAAAACTATACGGATACCAACTGTTATTGGTAGCTTGCGGAGCAAATAAAGCAGCATCATCTACATTTAAGTGGTTACTTAAGGAAATAATATCTTCGGCAGTAGCTCCCCGGCCGTGTAAAAAAACAACGGCTCTTTTAGCTTCAGCAACGGGGATACCTGCGGTTACAATATTTTTACTGTGTGTGTACATGTTAGTTTATTTTAGGTAAAATGCCTTCAATTTCAGCTCTGTTACTTTCATATTGGGCAGGGAGTTTAAGGTTTGCACCCAATTCTTCTAACGATTCATCAACCGTAAAACCAGGATTATCAGTAGCAATTTCAAAAAGAACACCACCTGGTTCGCGGAAGTATAAAGAATAGAAGTAGTTACGGTCAATTTTTTCAGTGATGTTTAATCCCATTGCAACAACCTTGTCTCTAAAGTACATTAAAGTAGCCTCATCTTTAACCCTAAAGGCTACGTGGTGTACAGATCCACCTGCAACATGACCAACAGCTTCTCCTTGAGCCTCAACCAAATCAACAATGGCTGCATATTCTACCGCATCTGTAACAAAGCGCGAGCGGTTTACTTCAGTTTTTTCTAATTTGTAACCAAAAATATCTGTTAAAACCTTTGCAGTGCCGTCTATTTTATTAGCCGTAATGGTTACATGATGAAAGCCATGCACAGCATTTTCTTTACCTATTTCTGTTGTAGTCCATTGTGCTCTTGCATCAAGAGTTTTAACCTCAGTCAATTCAAACTTTAATCCATCAGGATCAAGAAAAGTGAGGTAACGTTCGCCAAATTTTTCTGCTGGCTTATTGTAAATTACATTGTTTTCTTCAAACCTTTTTTGCCAGAATTCCAAACTGCCGGCTGGTACACTGTAACCAATTTCAGTTGCTTGTCTGGAGCCTCTTCGGCCGCTCATAATTCCTTCCCATGGGAAGAATGTTAAAATGCTTCCTGGTGTTCCCTGTTCATCACCATAGTAAAAGTGATAAGTATGAGGATCATCAAAGTTTACTGTTTTTTTAATTAATCGTAAACCTAATATGCGGGTATAAAAATCGTAATTTCTTTTTGCGTTTCCTGCAATTGCAGTAATGTGGTGCAGGCCTAAAATTCTGTTGTTCATGGCTACCTATTTTAATTGTTTAATTACTTAATTCTTAAATAACAGTACAAATTTAGATCGAAGTTTTATTTTAAATCTTACCATAGATTAAGAAATGCGTAGCTTTATATGTAGATATTTAAGTATGATTAAATTCTTTCTCTCCCTTACTTTATTAACGGCTTGCCTGGTATCAAGAGGGCAAGACTCCATAAGTGTTAAAATTTATCCTAAGTATGATAGTGTAAGTAAATTCCACCGATTTTTGTTTGGAGAAAATTACAGAAAAGAATACGCGCTGAGCACCAGAGTGCCTATTATTAAAATATCGGAAATAAAGGGTGGTTTAACTCCAGTAAAAAGAGGTGGCGGCAATCAATCTCATTCATTAAGATTGGTTGATAAGCAAGGTAAAGAGTGGGTACTTAGAAGTGTAGAGAAGTTTCCGGAAGTATTAATTCCGGCAGTATTCAGAAAAACTTTTGCAGGTACAGTTGTAAAAGACAATATGTCGGCACAGAATCCTTTTTCGGCCCTGGTTGTACCGGATATTGCTGATGCTGTAGATGTGCCACACAGTGATCCGATGATTGGCTGGGTTTTGCCCGACGCAGAATTAGGCGAATTTGCCAGCGTATTTCAGAATACGCTTTGCTTATTGGAGGAGCGGGAGCCTGTTGGCGATACCGATAATTCGGAGAAGATGATGCGTAAGCTAAACGATGATAATGATAATACCTACGATGGCAAGTTATTGTTAAGGGCAAAAGCATTGGATGCGTTGTTGGGAGATTGGGACAGGCACGAAGATCAGTGGCGATGGAAGCCTGAAAAAAATGCCGATGGAACAATGAAATATGCTGCAATTCCAAGAGATAGGGATCAGGTTTTTTACTTATCTGAAGGTCTTATACCAAGATATGCCCAATCATCATGGCTGCTGCCAATGATACAGGGATATGAAAGAAACCTACCAGATATTAATTGGTTCTTTTGGGAAGGAAGGGCAATTTATGGGAAATGGTTTTCGGGTATAGATGAAAAGGAGTGGAATGAGGTGGTGAAAGATTTTTGCGCCTCTTTAACTGATGATGTATTTGAAAAGGCGCTTAGAAAACTACCGGAACCGGGTTACTCATTACGCCATGACAGAATACTTGCCCAATTAAAGGAAAGAAGAAAAAACCTTCCTGAATTAATGAGTAAGTACTACCGTTTCATAAATAGTATTGTAGATATACAGGCCAGTAATAAAAATGAATTAATTAATATTACTGATGCCCCAGATAGAGCTTTAAATGTAACTATTCATAAAATCTCAAAAGAGGGGCATATTAAAGATGTTATTTTTAACCGAACCTTTAACCCAAAGGTAACTAAGGAAATAAGGTTGTATGTGAAAGATGGTAATGATAGTTTGATATTGAACAATAAAACTTCGGCTATTAAATTAAGGATAGTTAGTGTTGAAGGTAAAAAAGCTTTTCATGTAGAAAATTCGCTTCGTAAAGTCCGTGTTTATGGCAAGGACGATAACATTACTTTTAGCGGAAATACCAACAGGTTGTTAAAAAGGTTAGATAATGATACTTCTAATACTCACTTCGTTTATACCGATCTTTATAAAAGAAATATGCTGCTTTTAAATGCCAGCTATAATATTGACGACAGGGTGCTGCTTGGTTTGTCGTATAAAATTACACAGCCAGGTTTTAGAAAACTACCCCATGGAAGCACGCATTCCTTCTCATTTTTGCATTCTTTTGCAACCTCTGGTTTTAGGTTTAATTACCGGGGCGAGTTGCTTAAAGTTCTAGGTAAGGCCGATATTATTTTACAGGCAGATGCTCTGGCCCCAGAGAATTCACAAAATTTTTACGGTTTAGGTAACGAAACTTCTTTTAACAAAACAGGAGATTTTATAAGGTATTATCGTGCAAGGTTCAGCTTGTTCCAGATAGATCCATCTATTCGATGGAATGGTTCGAAATCTACTTTTAGTATAGGTCCATCTTTGCAGTATTACAGGTATAGCAAAGACGATAACGAAGGCCGTTTTATTACTAACACTTCACAATTGCATTCTCCCGATAGTGCAACTATAACAAAAGATAAGCTGTATGCAGGGGCCGTGGCAAACTTTACAAACAATAACCGTAACAGCGATATTTTGCCAACATCAGGAACGTACTTTGAGAGTAAATTGGTGGCTTATAAAGGTATAAATGGTGTGTCTAATTCTATGGCTCAATTAAGCGCTTCATTTTCAGTTTATAAAACCATAGATAAAGGTAACAGGTTTACTTTAACAGATAGAGTTGGTGGCGGTGTTACGGTAGGTAACCATGCATTTTACCAGTCTAGTTTTCTTGGCGGACAGGGCAATTTATTGGGTTATAGGGAATTTAGATTTGGTGGCCAGCATAGCTTATACAACAATATGGAGTTAAGGATAAAGGTGGCAAACTTTATGAATTACATATTGCCGGGCCAGTTTGGGCTTCTTGGGTTTCATGATGTTGGCAGGGTATGGAAAAAAGGAGAAAATTCTGATGTGTGGCATCAGGGATACGGAGGGGGCATATATTTTGCTCCGGCATCATTAACTGTGCTTCGTTTCGTGATGGGACATTCTACAGAAGGCTGGTATCCTTATGTTGCCATGAAATTCCGATACTAAGAAGTATCAAAATTCGGTAAATTACTCAACTTAGGTAATGCTAAATGTAAGAAAAGACGTAATTTAGAACTCTTGTTTTAAAACCATCAAAAATTAGTAGTGATGAAGAAGAATTTTATATCTAATTCTAGGGAATCAATTAGAATGTTCAAAAACCCGCTTTTTGAGGGTTTATCTAAAGTACCATATTTTGTTCCTCTTATTGTTTATGTACCTGTGGTAGGATATTTTTGTTGGACATCATTCAATACCAATGGGGTTTTAGGATTTCTGGGGCATTTTCTTTTAGGGTTATTTATCTGGACGTTAACTGAATACGTGCTTCATCGCTTCGTTTTTCATTTTTACCCTAAATCTGAATGGGGCAAAAGAATTCACTTCATTTTTCATGGTGTTCATCACGATTATCCAAATGATGCACAACGGTTGGTAATGCCGCCTTCGGCAAGTATACCGCTTGCACTTGCATTTTTCTTCCTGTTTAAATGGTTACTTGCACCTGCTATGCTGGAAGGCTTTTTTGCCGGATTTATTTTTGGTTACCTGTGTTACGATATGACACATTATATGCTGCACCATGCGCAGTTCAAAAGTGCTTTCTGGAAAAAACTTAAGCAGCAGCATATGTTACACCATTATGATGATTCGACCAAAAAATATGGGGTAACATCAGACATTTGGGATAAAGTTTTTGGCACCCGATAAAGAACTAATTTACGAATAGCGTATCAGTGAAATTACGCAACGGTTTGCGTTATGTGTTTGATTGATTTTTTAAAATAAAACTGTTAACTAGCATTAGTTTACAAAGCTAAGCAACAACTGTTTTATTTTAAATAACCAAAAAACACACATGAACCGACTGTTATCAATCGCTTTGCTGATGATTTGCACACTCAAATTGTCTGCTCAATCCAAGATTTCAATAATTCCTTTACCGGCCAAGCTGGAAGAACGCAAAGGGAGTCTTGTGCTTGATAAAAATGTATACATCAGCTATCCATCTGCTAAACTAAAGGAGCTTGCAGAATTTACCCAATCTTCAATTAAAGAAACTTCTGGTATTAAACCTGAGCTGCGTACAGGTATGTGGATGCAAAAAAATGCAAAAACCATAAGCCTTAATATAGACCCTAAGGTGACTTCGAAAGAGGGGTATGTATTAGAAGTTAAAGCAAACGGAGTTTCTATAAAAGCGGGAACAGAAAACGGGTTATTTTATGGAATTCAGACATTATTGCAGTTGGTGCCGGTTAACGGAGCTAAAAAGCTGCCTTGTGTTTATATAGAGGATGAACCCCGGTTTAGCTGGAGAGGAATGCTTATGGACAACTGTCGCCATATGTTCTCGGTTGAGTATATAAAGAAATTTATAGATCAGCTGGCTAAGCATAAATTAAACAAATTTCATTGGCATTTAACAGAAGATCAGGGTTGGAGAATAGAAATAAAAAAGTATCCAAAACTACAGGAAATTGCTGCTTACAGAAATGGAACGCAAATTGGTCCAAATAGAAAAAAGGATGTAGATAGTGTTAGGTATGGTGGTTATTACACACAGGATCAGATTAAAGAGGTAGTAGCCTATGCAACATCCAGATTTGTAGAGGTAATTCCTGAAATAGAAATGCCAGGCCATTCTGTTGCGGCTATTACTGCCTATCCATACCTTGCCTGCGGAGATGTTAGTTTTGAAAACGGAAAACCATTTGAAGTAAGAAAGGTTTGGGGAGTTTCTAAAGATCTTTATTGCGCAGGTAATGATACTGTATTTACATTTTTAGAAGATGTTTTGAATGAGGTAATGCCTTTATTTCCATCGCAGTATATCCACATTGGTGGAGACGAGGCTCCACACGATGCATGGCATACTTGCCCTAAATGCCAGGCTCGTATAAAAAAAGAAGGCTTAAAAGACGAGGCTGCACTGCAGAGCTGGTTTATCCAAAGAATGGAGAAATTCATCAACAGCAAAGGGAAAAAGATAATAGGATGGGAAGAAATTATGCAGGGTGGACTTGCTGATAATGCCACAGTACACTCATGGTTAGGAATTGAAAGTGGATTAAAGGCCGCCAAAAGTGGCCATGATGTAATTATGTCGCCTTATTCACATTTGTATATAGATGGTTATCAGGCTGATCCTAAAATTGAACCAATGGCAATTGGTTATTGGGTACCTATTGATAGTGTATATGCTTTTGAGCCTGTGCACCCGGCATTAAACGAAACAGAAGCAAAACATATTTTAGGCGCACAAGGTAACTTATGGACTGAGTTTATTGGAACGGAAGATTATTTTGAATATATGGTTTATCCGCGTATTGCTGCCTTGGCTGAGATTGACTGGACGCCAAAAGCACTTAAAAATTTCGATGATTTTAAAGGAAGATTGAGCACACAATATCAGCGATATGATAAACAGGGTATTCAGTTTAGAATTCCGGTAGCAGTAAGGGAAACAGTAGTAAATGCTGACAGTACAATTAAAGTAACGCTTACTGATCCTACAAAGGCAAGTATTATAAGGTATACAACTGATGGATCTGATGTAAATGAGCAATCATTAGTTTACAAGCAACCTGTAGTATTAAAAAAAGGCGAGTTAATCCGTTATGCCTTATTTTTTAATAACAAGCGCAAAAGTTCTACCGACTATTTCCCTAAACCAGTAAAAAAAGCAAAATAACATGAAAGGGTTACAAAATCTTAAATTCAGGCATGTTGTTGCCTGCGCATCATTGATCTTAATGGGGCAATTAAATAATGCCAGCGCCCAGACTATTTCTGCAAAAACTAAACCTGCCGCTGCAGATTGGTTGTTGAATTCGCAATCTTATAAAGCGGCTATTTATAAGTCTGGAAAAGACGTGGTTCTTGAAAACGGTTTAACCAAAAGGGTATTCAGAATATCGCCTAATGTGGCATGTGTTGATTATGTGAATTTAATAAACGGAAGGCAGTTGCTAAGGTCTGTAAAACCAGAAGCTCGCATAACCATTAATGGTAAAGATTACGAGGTTGGTGGCTTAAAGGGGCAAAAAGAAAATGCTTACCTTTTACCTGAATGGCTTGATAGTTTTACGTCTGATAAAAATGCCTTTCAATTTGTTTCTTTTGATATCAAACCGATTTCGCCATATATTAATTGGAAAAGTAAGTTCTGGGCAAGCAATAACCAGCAGCCTACAGGTAAAATGGTGTCTTTTCTATACAAGGCAGGGGCGGATGAATTGAAGGGGGTAACTGTTAGTGTAAGTTACGAATTGTACGATGGTTTACCTTTAATTGTAAAGTCGTTAACTATTCAAAATCAAGCAGATAAATCATTTAAAGTTGATCGTGTAGTTAATGAGATTTTAGGGATGGTTGAGGAGCAGAGTGCTGTGGTTGGATCGCCAGAAAAAATGGCTAAACCACAAGGCATTTACTTAGAAACTAACTATGCTTTTAATAACGCAATGCGATATGATTTAAGCGATCAGACTACTCATTGGAAGGTTGACTCTACTTATACCTCACAAGTTAATTACGATTATCAAACGCCATGTTTATTAGAAGTATATCCTGATAAAGCACCGGGCATTGATCTTGAAAAAGGTGGTACTTTTAACTCAGTACGCACACTTGAATTGTTAATGGATAGTTATGATAGGGAAAGAAGAGGCCTGGCTATACGCAAAATGTATAATGCTATAGCTCCGTGGACCACTGCTAATCCCATTTTTATGCATTTGGTTAGTAAAAATGACGATCAGGTAAGAACCGCAATTGATCAATGTGCTGCTACAGGCTATGAAGCATTAATATTAAGTTTTGGCAGCCATTGTAATATGGAAGATACCACGGCAGCGAATATTAAAAAGTGGAAAGAGCTTGCAGATTATGCACATAGTAAGAAAGTATTTATTGGCAGCTACTCATTATTTAGCTCCAGAAAAATTAGCGATGAAGATGATGTAATTAACCCAAAAACGGGAAAACCTGGTGGTGCTTTTTTTGGCAATGCACCATGTTTTGGTAGTAAATGGGGCTTAGCTTATCGCGATAAAATAAAGAATTTTTACTCAAAAACAGGTTTCGATATATGGGAAAATGACGGCCCTTATCCTGGAGATGTTTGTGCTTCGACCTCGCATCCGGGCCATAAGGGTTTGGAAGATTCGCAATGGAAACAAATAGAAATTCAGAAAGATTTGTATCGTACATTGAACGAAAGAGGGGTGTATATTAACGCGCCTGACTGGTATTTTCTGGATGGTACACATAAAATTGCAATAGGGTACAGAGAGGTCAATTTTTCATTACCAAGAACCAATCAGATGATCCTGAACCGTCAGAATATATTTGATGGAACATGGGAAAAAACTTCGTCCATGAGCTGGGGCTTTGTTCCTTTAACAGTTTATCAGGGTGGTGGCGCCGAAGCAGTTTTAGAGCCACTAAAAGATCATTTAAAAGACTATGAACAGTTAATGATGCAATATTACGGGGCAGGCGTACAGGCATGTTATCGTGGGCCACGTTTATATGATACCGAAACCACCAAGCAAACTGTAATTAAGGTAATAGATTGGTATAAGAAATACAGAGACATACTGAACTCAGAAATTATACACTTAAGAAGAGCCGATGGCAGAGATTGGGATGGAATATTACATGTAAACCCTAAGCTAAAAACCAAAGGTTTAATGATGTTGTACAACCCGTCTAAAAAAGAAATTACCCGCACAATAAAAGTTCCTTTGTATTATACTGGTTTAACTACCACAGCTACAGTAAAAGAGAAAGAAGGAGTGGCTAAAAAGTATACTTTAAACAGAGATTACGAGATTTCGTATACCTGTACGCTTAAGCCAGAAAGCTATACCTGGGTGCAAATTGAATAATTCAATTGCACCCTGATTTTTTCACCGACGTTTTCTTACCATTCGTCGGTTTTTTTGTCTGTTTTAGCCGGGTAGAACTGGTATGATTTAGTAATAACTCTCATCTTTATGGTAAGTTATTCATTTGATAGATCATAAAGCGATGAACACAATTAGTTTTAAAACTTCGGTAAAAGATAAATATGAGTTGATTTCTATCAGACCTATTATGGATATCATATTCGGAGAAAATAACTGGTCATTCAGGACGGATGGAATTGATAGAATACTAAGTGTGGTAAGCTCTGTTCCTTGTGCACCTATGGTTAATTATATTTTAAAAGACAAAGGCTTTCATTGTGAAGAATTAACGCCGTCGTTAAGTTTTTAAAATTGATTATCTTTGACATAATATGATGAAAATTAAGGCCGTGAATTATAAAGAGCTATTTCTCCATTGGATAATGGGGCTTTTTATATTCGCTAACTTATTTGCATTATATGCACAAGACAATGTTGGATATTCTTTTAATTCAATATCATATACAACAGAAAAAAGAATTCTTAATCGGGATGGGGAAAAAGTCCCCAAAATATTCTACAAGAGTTTTATTGAAAAAATTAGACCGGCTTATTTCAGTTCATCTTTATTAAGAGATACTTTTGAAAACATCCTGATGTTTAAAAACCGGATGGTTCATATAGAGTTCAATGCCAATTCTCTTCTGGTTTTATTAATTAATTTTCTAATAGGTACTTCAGCTACTGTGATATTCCTTTTTTATATGGAATCCCGAAAAACAAGCCTCCCGGCTTAGTTTTCTAATACTATCTGTTTTTTACAAGAGGTTTACTGGCCCAAGGGCTTTTTCTACACTTTTTTTATGAAATGCTTTAAGAAAACTGCACGTCTTTTAGGAGTCGTTATGTTGATCATATTAGCTTGTTTTGGTATTGGATTAAGTGGTACACCGCCTGCATTACCAATTATGCGTGCTAAGCACACAACTGAATTTATAGAAACCAGGGATGAAGATGAAGTAGATATGGAAAACTTATCATAAAATAACCTACTTTTAAAGTAGGTTAGGAAATCTTTATGAATAAAACAATTGCACTACTACTTTTTACATTTGCATCAATTACGGCAATTGGGCAATCTGCGCAACACGATTTGCGCTTTGGTAAGCTGGCATCCCAATGGGACGAGGCCGTTCCCTTAGGCAATGCAACTTTAGGCGCTTTAATTTGGCAAAAGGGAGAACGATTAAGGTTTTCTTTGGATAGAGTAGATATCTGGGACATGCGCCCAATGAAGGGTTTACATCGTAAAGAGTTTAGCTATAAATGGGTTATAGATCAGGTAAATAAAAAGGATTATAAGCCTGTACAAGACTATTTTGATGCACCTTATGACAATGAACCTGCACCTTCCAAAATACCGGGAGGAGCCCTTGAATTTGAAACAAAAGATTGGGGAAAGGCCATAGATGTTCATTTGTCTGTAAAGAATGCACTTTGTGAAGTTAAATGGGCTAATGGAGTTACTCTCAAAACCTTTGTTGATGCTGTAAAACCACTTGGCTGGTTTAGATTTGAAAATGTAAGCGGCGATTTTAAACCACATTTAATAGCTCCAAGATATCAGGGCCAGGTTAAAGTTTCTGGTGATCCGGTTGGTGGTGATGACTTGTCGAGATTAGGGTATAAGCAAGGAATAATAAAGCAGGATGGAAAAAACAGTATAACCTATCATCAGGAAGGCTGGGGCGGATTTACTTATGATATTAATGTTAGATGGAAAAGAATTAATAGTAAAACTGTAGAGGGAGTTTGGAGTATCTCTTCGCAGTATAAGGGTAAACCTATCAGTAAAAAGGCTTCGGTAGTTACTCAAAGTGCCATTTTGTCTAATTTTAATAAAGATTTTACTGCCCATACCAAGTGGTGGAATGTTTTTTGGAGCAAGTCTGCAATTCATGTACCCGATACTTTAATAGAAAAGCAGTGGTATTTGGAACAATATAAATTTGGTTCGGTAGCGAGGGCCGATGCACCCCCAATTTCTTTACAAGCGGTATGGACTGCTGATAACGGCAGGATACCCCCCTGGAAAGGTGATTATCATCATGATTTAAATACTCAGCTTAGTTACTGGCCTGCTTACAGTGGGAACCATCTTAACGAAGCCATGGGATACATTAATCATATGGAGCAAAATAAAGCAAACTATAAAAGATATACCAGGCTTTACTTTGGTGCAGATGGAATTGCTGTTCCTGGAGTAACTACTTTAGATGGAACAGAAATGGGTGGATGGATACAATATTCATTGTCGCCAACAGTTTCTTCGTGGTTGGCTCAGCATTATTACCTGCAATGGCGTTACAGCATGGACAGGACTTTTCTTAAAAATAAGGCTTACCCATGGATTAAAGGGACAGCTTTATTTCTAGAAAATATAACAGTTAAAGATGCAAACGGACATAGGAAACTGAAAATTAGCTCTAGTCCGGAGATTAATGACAATGACCTTAGTGCCTGGTTTTTGGAAAACACTAATTACGATCTGGCCTTAATGAAATTTACTTTTAAAGCTGCGGCAGAACTGGCTACGGAGCTTGGATTAAAAACCGAGGCTACTAAATGGAGCTTACTGCTAAACGAATTTGATAATTTTTCGATAACAAATAATGATGAACTCAAGTTTGCACCAACTTTAGATTATAAAGAATCGCACAGACATTTCTCTCATATGATGGCAATTCATCCGTTAGGATTAATAAAATGGGAGGATGGGATTAAAGCACAATCTATTATTAAAAATACCATACAGTTATTAGACAAGGTAGGGCCAGATTATTGGTGTGGGTATTCTTATTCTTGGCTGGCAAATATGAAGGCTAGAGCTAAAGATGGAGAAGGAGCGGCAAAGGATCTCGAGATATTTGCAAAGGCCTTTTGTTCTATAAATAGCTTCCATTTAAATGGTGATCAAACAAAATCAGGATTATCAAAATTTCAATACAGACCTTTTACGCTTGAGGGAAATTTTGCCTTTGCATCGGGATTACAAGAGATGTTATTGCAAAGTTATGCAGGATTTATTGAAATTATGCCTGCTATACCGGCCGAATGGAAAGATGCTTCGTTTGAAAATCTGCGTACTGAAGGGGCATTTCTTGTAAGTGCAAAAAAAGCAGATGGGCAGGTAGACGAAGTTAAGATAGTTTCAGAAAAAGGTGGGGCAACGAGACTGAAACTTCCATTTAAAACACACTTTGTTTCCTCAAATACAGGATTTAAAATAAAATCTGATGGAAATGGGTTTTTAGAATTGACAGCCAAACCGGGTGCAGTAATGGTATTAAAAAATGGTTATGAATAGATGCTATCTTTAGTATGCTAATTTCGCTTAATGATTTGACAATAATCGATAATTTATAAAGCCATAATGTCTTTTCTTTGAGTACCAAATAAATACTGAAGATGAATTTATCACAAAAGACCTGTTTTTCGTTTTTTTGCTTTGCCTTAAATGGTTTGTTTCTGTTCGCTCAAACAGATCAGGAAGTGAAATTTAGTTCGCCTGCTACCCATTTTACCCAATCAATTCCCGTTGGAAACGGCCGTTTAGGTGCAATGGTATTTGGTAATCCAAACAAAGAGCGAATTGTATTAAACGAAATTTCGATGTGGTCTGGTGGTGTAGAAAACCCTAACAGGGATGATGCAGCAGCCCATTTGCCGGTTATTCAGCAATTATTAAAAGAAGGTAAAAACAAAGAAGCTCAAGAGCTGCTGCAAAAATATTTTACAAGTGCCGGAGCAGGTTCTGGTTTTGGTAATGGTGCAAATGTAAAATTTGGATGTTACCAAATCCTTTCAGATATGTTTATTAACTGGAAAGATACGACCGCAAAAGTAACTGGTTATAAAAGAACTTTAAATATAGATAAAGCCATTTCAGTTACGGAATGGAATAGAGGAGGCGTAAATTTTAAAGAAGAGGTAATTGTTAGTGCCCCTCAGCAAGCTATCGTAATTCGTTTAACTTCCGGCAAAGCAAAAGCACTAAATTTTGATCTGTTGTTAAGCAGAAAGGAGCATGCAACGTTTTCTGCTCAGGGAAACGGGCTTACCATGACGGGGCAACTGCCTGGCGGTAATGACGATAAGGGAATTCTTTTTGCAGCCTATGCAAAAGCCATTTCATCAACAGGAAAAATAACTGCGAAAAGCAATGCACTTACAGTTAATGGTGCTACTGAATGCCTTATTGTAATAAGTGCAGCAACAGATATGAACTGGCCAAATGTAATGCAGCGTGGCGCTTCACCTTTGCCTGTTGCTAAAAAATATGTTGATGCAGCAAGCAAGCTTTCATGGTTGGCATTAAAAACTGAGCAGCTTAAAGATTTTCAGGCCTATTACAATCGTTGCAAAATTCAACTTGGCGAAACGGAAGATCCAGCTATTGCGGCTTTATCGACAGAAGAACGATTGGTGCGTTTTGCTAAAGGAGAACGTGATGTAACCTTGCCGGCACTTTATTTCAATTTTGGAAGATATCTATTGATTTCGAGCTCCCGCCCGGGTGGTTTGCCTGCTAACCTACAGGGGATTTGGGCCGAAGAGTATCAAACTCCATGGAATGGCGATTATCACCTGGACATAAATGTGCAGATGAATTACTGGCTGGCAGAGAATACCAATTTAGGAGATATACATAAGCCGTTAATTGAGTTTACTAAATTTTTGGTGGCACCAGGCCAGAAAACAGCAAAGGCTTATTATAACAGTACAGGATGGGTTGCCCATGTAATTGCAAACCCATGGGGTTTTACTGCTCCAGGCGAGCATGCATCGTGGGGCTCGGTGCTTTCTGGCGGTGCATGGCTATGCGGACACTTGTGGCAACATTATTTATATAACCCAAATAAAAAGACATTAGCCGAAATTTATCCGGTATTAAAGGGTGCAACAAAGTTTTACACTGATATTTTAATTGAAGATCCGAAAACAAAATGGTTGGTAACTGCACCTTCTAACTCTCCGGAAAACTCTTATAAAACTGAGGATGGCTTTGTTGGACAAACCACAATGGGGCCAACTATGGATATGCAGATTGGACGGGAAATGCTCAACAATACCATTGCTGCGGCTAATTTATTAGGAGTTGATAAAAGTTGGGCTGATAGTTTGCAACAGCTAAAATCGCGGTTAGCCCCAAATCAGATCAGTAAAAAAACAGGCGGTATACAGGAATGGATAAGGGATTATGAAGATCCTGAAGTAACGCACCGTCATGTTTCTCATTTATATGGCTTGTATCCATATGATGAAATTACTCAGTTAGAAACGCCTTTGTTGATGGATGCTGCCAGAAAAACACTGGAGAGAAGGGGTGATGGGGGAACTGGTTGGTCTAGAGCATGGAAAGTAAATTTCTGGGCCAGATTGGGTGACGGAGATCATGCCTGGAAAGTATTTAAAGCACTGCTTACACCTGCTGTTGCTGGAAGTGAAATTTCGATGACCAGTGGTGCCGGTACTTATGCTAACCTGTTTTGTGCGCATCCGCCATTTCAAATCGATGGGAATTTTGGTGGTACGGCAGCTATAGCTGAAATGCTATTGCAAAGTAATGGTAAGCATTCTGTAATACGTTTATTACCCGCTTTGCCTAGCAGTGCCGATTGGAGTAAGGGTAGCATAAAAGGAATGCGCGCAAGAAATGGCTTTGAAGTTAGTTTTAGCTGGAATAATAGTAAATTAACCAAAGCCGAAATCTTGTCGGTAAGCGGTGCTGAATGCTATGTTCAGTTACCTGCAGGTACTTCGGTTTATAATAATGCAGGTAAAAAGGTTGCATTAAATACCGAAAAAAGCACTGTAGCTAGCTTTAATACTGTTAAAGGGGGCCGATACTTTATAAAATAGAATTAAAAAGGAGTTACACTTTCATCTAAAATTCTATTCCATTCTGTATGTCTTTTTAAATATGTTACTACAAATGGACATAAGGGGATGAGCTTGTAATTATTGTCTTCCAGGTAAGCTAATGTTTTCTCAACTATAGCAGTTGCTGTCCCTCTGCCTTTAAGTTCTTCAGGTGCTTCCGTATGGATTAACCATATCTTATTGTTACGTTCCTTATAATCTATAAAAGTCACATAATCATCTATTTTAAGTTCGAATCTGTTTTTTTCTGAATTTTTTATCAGAGGTACATCGTTAAATTCTGGATTCATAATTAGAAAATATTAGTTGAGAAATATTCTATACAATTTACGAATTATAAATTTGATTCCTTTGTTTTAAAAAATAAAAAATTGATATTTTAAAGTATTTGTTTTACATTTATAAAACCATACAATCTATAGATTGTCTGTACAAGTGAAACCAAATATTTATATCGCATGTGTCGTAGGCTTTTTTATTTAATGCTGATTTTTTTTGCTATTGTATATGTTATACAAGCATGTAATGGTCCGTCTTCTCATCAGGTTGGTGAAGAACAGATGCCCGATAGCATCAGCTATAATTTTAATGTAAGGCCCATTCTTTCTGATAAATGTTTCGCGTGTCATGGTCCTGATGCAAATAAACGGGAAGCTGATTTGCGATTGGATATTGCAGAAGAAGCTTATAAAGCTTTAAAAGAAAACCCATCAGCACACGCGCTAGTGCCATTTAAGCCTAATGCTTCTGAAGTGTTTTTAAGGATATCTACACAGGATACTGCATACATAATGCCTCCAAAGTCATCCAATCTTAAATTAACTGCCCACGAGATATCAATAATAGAGAAATGGATTAAACAGGGCGCGAAATATGAGAAACACTGGGCTTTTACACCACCTAAATTACCTCAAACACCAAAAGTTAAGGATGCGAAGTGGGCTAAAAATGAGATTGATTATTTTGTGCTTGATAAATTAGAGCATAAAGGGATTGCGCCAAATCCGGAAGCAGATAAGGAAAGGCTGTTGAAACGCGCCAGTCTGGATATTACCGGTTTGCCACCATCAGTAGAGATGATGGATAAGTTTCTGGCCGACTCCAGCAGCAATGCTTACGAGAAAGTTGTTGAATCTTTAATAGCAAGTCCGGCATATGGCGAAAGAATGGCACTGCACTGGTTGGATGTTGCTAGATACGCAGATTCTCATGGTTATCAGGATGATAATTATCGTAGCCAGTGGCCATGGAGAGATTGGGTAATTCATGCTTTTAATGAAAATATGCCCTATAACAAATTCATTAGCTGGCAACTTGCTGGTGATTTGATGCCAAATGCTTCAAAAGAGCAGCTTTTGGCAACCGGTTTTAACAGAAACCATAAGATAACCGAAGAGGGTGGGGTAATTGATGAAGAATATAGGGTTGAGTATGTTACAGATCGGACAAATACCTTTGGAAAAGCCATTATTGGCGTTACGTTAGAGTGTGCCCATTGCCATGATCATAAATACGATCCATTTTCACAAAAAGAATATTATCAGGTATTTGCCTTTTTCAATAATGTAAAAGAAGTAGGACTTGAGTCGGTTGTAGGTGGTCCTGAAACTTATGCAAAAAAGCCACTAATGGAAATCAGCAATGCTGATGTTAAGGAAATACTGAAGTTTGTAAATAAGCAGGATACGAATAAGCTAATCGTTTCGGTTATGGGCGATCAGGATACAGTTCGTAAAACTTATTTGCTAAAAAGAGGGGTGTACGATGCTCATGGAGAAGTAGTTGAGGCTGGAACTCCTAAGTCGCTACTTTCATTTAGCGATAAATATCCTAAAAATAGACTGGGGCTAACGCAATGGTTGTTTGATAAGAAAAATCCGCTTACGTCAAGGGTATTCGTAAACCAGGTTTGGCAGGAGTTTTTTGGAAGGGGCATTGTTAAAACCTCCGGAGATTTTGGTATGCAGGGAGAATTGCCTTCGCACCCTGAATTGCTGGACTGGCTTGCGGTTGATTTTATGAACCACGGATGGAACATTAAACGCTTGGTTAAGCAAATAGTAACATCTGCAACGTACCGACAATCGGCAGTGGTATCAGCAGAAAAATTGAAGACAGATCCTGAGAATATACTTCTGGCCAGGGCTCCACGCTATCGTATCCCTGCCGAACTTGTTAGAGATGTAGTGCTTTCAAGTAGCGGTTTATTGGTTAAAACAATCGGAGGGCCAAGTGTTAAGCCTTATCAGCCACCTGGGCTTTGGGAAGCCGCAACATCGGGTAGGGGGTTGCTGGCTAATTATAAGCAGGACCATAACGAAAGCCTGTATCGCAGAGGTATGTATACTTTCATAAAAAGGACAGTTCCGCCACCAGTAATGGGGATTTTTGACGCCAGTAACAGAGACCAATGTGAGGTTAAAAGATTAAAAACAAATACCCCGCTTCAGGCATTGGCAATGATGAATGATCCAACAGTATTGGAAGCATCGCGAGTTTTGGCCGATAAGTTATTGCAAGGCAAGGGTACTGCTGAAGCTAAGATAGGTGTAGCATTTAGGAGAATTGTATGCAGGAAGCCTAAGAATGAAGAAATACAGGTGCTTGCCGCTTATTATGCAGACCAGTTGAAAGTGTTTAAACAAAAGGCAAATGCAGATAAAGTTTTAGCCGTAGGAGAATATCCGCTTTCACAAAAAAATAATAAAACTGAGCTTGCAGCAATGATGGAGGTAATTGCAGCGATATATAATTTAGAAGAAACCATTACAAAATCCTAATTATGGAAAAGAATATTTTGGAGCATGGGCTTAACTTTAACAGACGCCGCTTCCTTTCAAAATTAAGTTTGGGGCTGGGGAGTGTTGCATTGGGATCGTTATTAATTCCTGATTTATTTGCCGGTAGTTTTGAAGAAGCAGGTCTTCCGCCAGGAATTCCGGATTTTGCCCCTAAAGCAAAAAGGGTGATTTATCTGTTTCAGAACGGTGCTCCATCGCAACTAGAATCGTTTGATTATAAGCCAAAGCTTAGAGAAATGATGGGTCAGGAGCTTCCTGCATCAATTAGAGGAAATCAGCGCCTTACCGGTATGACTGCAGGTCAATCGTCTTTTCCTCTGGTAGGTTCTTATTATGATTTTAAGCAATACGGCCAGTCGAGAGCGTGGATTAGTGATTTATTCCCGCATACGGCTAAAGTGGTTGATGATATTTGCATTATCAGGTCAATGTTTACGGAAGCAATAAATCATGATCCGGCACTAACATTTTTTCAGACAGGAGCGCAGCAGGGAAATAGGCCAAGTATGGGAGCATGGCTTAGTTACGGTTTAGGTAGTGAAAATAAAAACCTGCCTGCGTTCACTGTACTTCTTTCAAGAGGTAAAGGTAATGGGCAAGGTGTATACTCAAAACTGTGGACTAATGGATTTCTTGACTCAACACACCAGGGGGTTCAGTTTAGCAGTGGAGAAGATCCGGTACTTTATTTAAAAGATCCTGAAGGCCTGAACAGGTTTGAGAGAAGAAAAATGCTTGATAAACTGGCTGAGCTGAATGAAATGTCGTACAAGGAATTTGGTGATCCGGAGATAAATGCCAAAGTTCAGCAATACGAAATGGCATACAGGATGCAAACTGCAGTTCCCGAAATAACAGACCTATCTAAAGAACCTGATGATATCATAAAACTTTACGGGCCTGATTGCCTGGTTCCGGGAACTTTTGCTGCCAATTGCTTGCTGGCGCGCAAGCTAAGTGAAAACGGGGTGCGCTTTGTACAGTTGTATCACCAGGGATGGGATCAGCATGGTAATTTACCTAATGAAATGGCCGGACAGGCTAAAGACGTTGATCAGGCATCGGCAGCTTTAATAACTGATTTGAAGCAAAGGGGATTGCTTGATGAAACATTGGTGATATGGGGAGGTGAGTTTGGCCGGACTAATTACAGCCAGGGGGCTATGACCAAAGATAATTATGGTCGTGACCATCATCCACGCTGCTTTAGTATTTGGATGGCAGGGGGCGGAATTAAGCCTGGTATTGTATACGGAGAATCGGATGAGTTTGGATATAATATTGTAAAAGATCCAGTACATGTAAACGATTTTCATGCAACAGTTCTTAATCAATTGGGGTTAAATCATGAGAAACTTACATTTAAACATTTGGGCCGTAGGTATAGATTAACTGATGTAGCAGGTAAAGTAATTAAAGACATTATAGCTTAACAATATTTTATGAAAAGAAGAGAATTTTTAAAACATACAACCGCAGTTTCTGCAGGATTTTTTATTATGAAAGATACATTGGCAAATTCAAAAGGACCTGTGTATGGCCACAACAACATGCGCTATACCATGGATGCTAAATGGGGACAATTAAACCCTTTAAAGAACCCTGTAAATGATTGCCACGAAATGGTGCAGGATAAAAAAGGACGGATTATTTTGTTAACGAACGAGACCAAAAATAATGTCCTTATCTATAATAAATCGGGAAAGCTGCTTGATTCATGGGGCCATGAGTTTCCTGGAGCACATGGATTAACGCTTTCAAAAGAAGGTGGTAAAGAGTTCCTTTTTATTACGGATACGAACAGACATCAGGTATATAAAACTACGTTAGACGGGAAAATATTGATGACACTTGATTGCCCGATGGAAACCGGTTTGTATAAAAAGAATGAGGAATATGTGCCTACAGAGGTAGCAGTTGCGGATAATGGTGATTTCTTTATTGCTGATGGCTATGGCTTGCAGTATGTTTTGCATTATAATGCTGAAGGTAAATTGTTAAGCTATTTTGGTGGAAGGGGTCCGGAAACAAAGAACCTGGATAATGCACATGGTGTTTGCATTGATAAAAGACATGGAGAAGCAACTTTGATTGTTACAGATCGTACACGTAATTGCTTTAAACGTTTTGATATGGCAGGCAATTTAAAAGAGGTAATTGCACTTCCGGGGGCTTGTGTATGCAGACCGGTTATTAAAAATGATTACTTATATGCAGCGGTACTTAGATCGCCGGATCTGAATAAAGAAAACAGTGGTTTTGTTACTATTTTGGATAAGAATAATAAGGTAGTATCTAATATTGGTGGTTCTGCACCGGTTTATACTGATGGTGTATTACAACCGATGTCTCAGGCAGAGAAAATTTTCCTGAATCCGCATGATGTATGTGTAGATGATGATGAAAACCTTTATGTAGCTCAATGGGCATCAGGAAAAGTTTATCCATATAAATTTACGCGCGCATAATTTTTATGAGAATTACGCTTAAGGGTTTTACAGAAAATGCATTATTTGCGTTAAATATCTTTATTGTCTTTTTATTAATATTTGGAGAGAAGATTGCCGTTCCATATTGGCTACAGCCACTAGGAAGGTTGCATCCAATGATTCTGCATTTTCCGATAGTGCTTTTGCTATTAGCAATGCTTCTGGAATTCTTTCGTTTTAAGGAATCATATACGGGTGAGAAATTGTATCAAAATTTCACTACCGGGTTATTGCTAACAGGAGTATTGCTGGCTGCAGTAACTGTTATTATGGGGCTGTTCCTGTCTAAAGAGGAGGGTTATAGTGGTAATGCTTTGCAATGGCATAAATGGACAGGGGTAAGTATTGTATTTTTTTCTTCAATTATCTACTGGTCCAGAAATTCTTCATGGTATAAGGCATCTGTAGCAAAAGCAGGTGCCGTTATTACTGTTTTGTGTTTAATTGTTACGGGCCATTATGGCGCTACATTAACTCATGGGGATAATTTTGTACTGGCAGCGTTAATACCGGCTAAAGAAAAGGTTCCTGTTGACAAAGCTGTAATATTTGATGATGTAGTAATGCCCATATTTAATGAGAAGTGTTTAAGCTGTCATAACTTGGAAAAAGCGAAAGGTAGTTTAATTCTTACTGATGCTAAGTCTATGCTTAAAGGTGGCAAGAATGGTAAATTGTTTGTGCCTGGGAAGCCTGAAATAAGTTTACTGCTAGAACGAATACATCTTCCCGTTGATGATAAAAAGCACATGCCTCCTAAGAGTAAATCTCAGTTAACACCTGAAGAAATTACCATTTTAGCATTATGG
>Ga0157371_10001448_pt1 | contig 24636 bp, 16 predicted proteins | sample C45metaG_FD_113462 | JGI IMG/M metagenome (GOLD analysis project Ga0157371, IMG submission 113462) | Corn rhizosphere microbial communities from Kellogg Biological Station, Michigan, USA - C4-5 metaG | ecosystem: Host-associated > Plants > Roots > Rhizosphere > Soil | place: USA: Michigan...
AAACCTTTACTCTCCGAAAACGGATTTGATCCGGATCTCTTTGAATATGTTCATACCGAGGAGGTAATAGGTATGGGTGAACATCCCACAAAGGCTATCGTTCAGAAGCCCAACTCCAGTATTTCTATAGGTTTCAATTTACTTAAAGAAGGTAAACTTGATTCATTTGCAAGCGCCGGTAATTCTGGGGCTATGCTTGTTGGCGCCGTTTTTAGTGTAAAAACTATTCCCGGAATCATCAGGCCATGCCTTTCAACTTTTTTACCCAAGCTTAGCGGTGGAGTAGGTTTAATGGTGGACGTAGGCGCGAACGCAGATTGCAAGCCTGATATTTTATTACAATTTGGTGTACTTGGAAGTTTATACGCTGAAAATGTAATGGGTATAGGTAACCCTAAAGTAGCACTGATGAACATTGGTGAGGAAGACGAAAAAGGAAATATGCTAAGTCTGGCAACTTTTCCCTTGATGAAAGACACCAATCTGTTTAACTTTATTGGTAATGTAGAAGGTCGGGATTTATTTAATGATAAAGCCGATGTTATTGTTTGTGATGGGTTTACAGGAAATGTAATGCTTAAACTTGCAGAGTCATTCTATGTACTAACTTTAAAAAGAGGTTTAAAAGATGAATTCTTTGACCGCTTTAATTACGAGAACTATGGCGGAAGCCCCGTTCTTGGAGTAAATGCTCCGGTTGTTATTGGACACGGAATTTCTAGTCCAACGGCAGTAAAAAATATGATATTACAGTCAAGAGACATGATTACTACAGGCTTGGTAGGCAAAATACAAGCCGCTTTTAATAATTAATATCAAGAAATGAGTAAAATTCATGCTGCGATTACGGCTGTTAATGGCTACGTTCCAGAATACGTACTTACAAACAAAGAGCTAGAATCGATTGTAGAAACTACGGATGAATGGATTACATCCAGAACAGGCATAAAAGAGCGCAGAATACTAAAAGGAGAAGGTTTAGGCACTTCTGATATGGCAGTACATGCCGTTAATGGTTTGCTTAAAAAACGTGGAATTACTGCTGAAGAGATCGAACTGATCATCTTCTGTACAACCACACCTGACTTGCCTTTCCCTGCATCAGCTAATATACTGGCCGACAAAATCGGCGCAAAAAATGCGTGGGGTTACGACCTTCAGGCTGCTTGCTCAGGCTTTATTTACGGTGTTTCGACCGGGGCCCAGTTTATAGAATCAGGCAAACACAAAAAAGTACTGGTAGTTGGAGGCGATAAAATGTCGTCGATAATTAACTATGAGGACCGTACTACCTGCATTATTTTTGGAGATGGTTGTGGTGCCGTACTTTTAGAACCAAATGAAGAAGGTTTTGGCGTAATAGACTCTATCCTTAGAAGTGACGGTTCAGGCAGACAGTTCCTGCACCAGAAAGCAGGCGGATCTGCAAGACCTGCATCTCATGAAACGGTTGACAATAAAGAACATTTCGTTTATCAGGAAGGTCAGGCCGTATTCAAATTTGCGGTAACCAATATGGCAGATGTTGCTGCTGAAATTATGGACCGTAACAACCTTACCTCTGAAGATGTAAAATGGTTGGTTCCTCATCAGGCAAACAAACGTATTATTGATGCTACAGCTTCAAGAATGGGTGTTGGCTCTGAAAAGGTAATGATCAATATTCAGCGTTATGGCAATACCACCAACGGCACTATTCCACTATGTTTATGGGAATGGGAAAGCCAGTTGAAAAAAGGCGACAACATTATACTTGCTGCCTTTGGAGGTGGTTTTACCTGGGGATCGGTTTATTTAAAATGGGCTTATTAAATTATTGATCAGATTACAACTTAAAGACTGTTAACTCATTAAGAGTAGCATTTATTGATTTTTTGAATGCAAACTCATGATGATTTTACCATAATTAATCATAACTTAGTTAATCTAAAAACACATTGTTTTCTTAAAATAACACCAAAAAATGGATATCAAACAAATTCAGGAACTTATTAAATTTGTTTCTCGTTCGGGCGTAAATGAAGTCGCAATTGAGCAAAAAGACTTCAAGATCACTATTAAAACAAATCAGACCCCAACAGTTGTTCATGCTACTGTTCCAGCTCCTGTTGTTACTGCTGCAATCCCTGCAGCTGCAGCTCCACAACCGGTGTCAGCTACAGAAACCAAAGCAGCACCTGCAACTGAAGATACTTCGAAATACATTACTATTAAATCTCCAATGATTGGGACCTTCTATCGCTCATCAAGTCCTGATAAACCATCATTTGCAAATGTTGGCGACGAGGTTTCTGTAGGTAAAGTTATCTGCATTATTGAGGCAATGAAATTGTTCAATGAAATAGAAAGTGAAGTTTCAGGAAGAATCGTAAAAGTACTTGTTGATAATGCATCACCGGTAGAATACGATCAGCCATTGTTTTTAGTAGAACCAATTTAATCCGTCATGCTAAATTTCAGTGTTAAATAGATGCTGAAATGATGCGCGTAGCATTCTTGAAAACAAAAAATCAATAAATACTACTCCTGATTATTCAGGATGACGAAAAGGAAAAATATATGTTTAAGAAAATATTAATTGCCAACAGGGGTGAGATCGCATTGCGAATTATTCGCACCTGTAAAGAAATGGGCATTAAAACGGTAGCTGTATATTCTACTGCTGACAGGGAAAGCTTACATGTACGCTTTGCTGATGAGGCTGTTTGTATAGGGCCGCCACCAAGTAAAGATTCTTACCTGAGCATTCCTAATATTATATCTGCTGCTGAATTAACAAATGCAGATGCAATTCACCCAGGTTATGGATTTCTATCAGAGAATGCTAAATTCTCTTCTGTTTGCCGTGATTACGGGATTAAATTTATTGGTGCTACACCTGAGCAAATCAATTCTATGGGCGACAAAGCGTCGGCCAAAGAAACTATGAAGCAAGCTGGTGTACCAACTATTCCTGGATCTGAAGGATTACTGGAAAGTGTTAAAGAAGGCATAAAACTGGCCAACGGAATGGGTTATCCTGTTATCTTAAAAGCTACTGCCGGTGGTGGTGGTCGTGGTATGCGTGTGGTATGGAAAGATGAAGATTTCGAAAACGCATGGGATAGTGCCAGACAAGAATCGGGCGCTGCTTTCGGTAACGACGGATTATATTTAGAAAAATACATTGAAGACCCTCGTCACATCGAGATCCAGATTATTGGTGATCAGTATGGCAAGGCTTGTCACTTATCTGAACGTGATTGTTCAATTCAACGTCGCCATCAGAAACTTGTAGAAGAAGCCCCGTCTCCTTTCATGACTCCTGAGTTAAGAGAGAAAATGGGTGAAGCTGCAATTAAAGGAGCAATTGCAGTACAATACGAAGGTGCGGGTACCATAGAATTCCTGGTTGATAAACACCGCAATTTCTATTTCATGGAAATGAATACCCGTATTCAGGTTGAGCATCCGGTTACTGAAGAAGTAATTAACTATGATTTGATCAAAGAACAAATTAAAGTGGCTTCGGGTGTTCCTATTTCAGGTAAAAATTATATGCCTGATATGCATGCAATTGAATGCAGGATCAATGCTGAAGACCCTTTTAACAATTTCAGGCCTAGTCCTGGTAAAATAACCAACTTCCATTCGCCAGGTGGCCATGGAGTAAGGGTTGATACGCATGTTTATGCAGGATATCAGATCCCTTCTAACTACGACTCTATGATTGCTAAATTGATCTGCGTGGCTCAAACACGTGAGGAAGCAATTAGTACTATGGAGCGTGCTTTAAGTGAATTTGTTATTGAAGGTGTAAAAACTACGATACCTTTTCATTTAAAATTGATGAAAGATCCTAACTTTAGGGCTGGTAATTTTACCACGAAGTTTATGGAAACCTTCGAATTTTCAGAATAGAAAAAACTATTTATAAGATTTAAAGCGTAAATACCATTCTGAATAAAATAGAATGGTATTTTTGTTTTACAAATAACGTACATGAGTGATACTAAAAAAAGGGACCTGATTGGTGCTATAAAAGAAAAAGGGAAAACATTAGAAGCGGAAATGTCTTTCTTTGACCACATTGACGTACTTAGAAAGCATTTATTGCGTGCTTTGGGTGTTGTACTGGTTCTAACCATTGGAGCATTTTACTATACAGATTTTATTTTCAATACGATTATTATGGGGCCCAAAAATCCCACTTTCTGGACCTATCGTATGATGTGTAAACTGGTAGAACGCTTCCCTTCTATCGGCCCTGAGTTTTGTATTACAAAAATTGATGCAAAAATCATTAATACTGAGATGGCCGGACAGTTCACGCTTCAGCTGAATTCATGTGTTATGGTAGGTATTATATTGGGTATCCCTTACCTCTTGTTTGAGCTTTGGTTATTTGTTAAACCGGCACTACACGAAAACGAAAGAAAATCTGCAAGTGGCTTTGTTGCTTTTGCTTCCTTTCTGTTTTTCCTGGGTATAATGTTTGGGTATTACATCATTTGTCCGCTTTCTATTAACTTCCTAACTAACTTCACGGTAAGTCCGGATATTCAGAATACTTTTACCATCGACTCTTACCTTTCGTCGGTAATGACCTTAACACTTGGTTCAGGAGTGATATTTCAATTACCGGTTATCATCTATATCTTATCGAAATTAGGTATCATGACCCCTGCCTTTATGCGTGCCAGCAGAAGATACTCGACAGTACTTATTTTAATAATTGCTGCCGTTGTTACTCCTACTGCTGATCCATATACCATGATGATCGTAGCCTTGCCTTTATTCTTACTTTATGAATTGAGTATCTTTATATCGGCAAACATCGAGAGGAAAAGAAACAAAGATATTTATGGTGTAGCCAAGGTAAAATAGGTTTAAAAATAATTATAGTCTAATAACAACGTTTAAAATGTCAACAGATAAAATAAAAATTGCAATTGGTGCTGATCACGCAGGTTTTGAATACAAAGAATTATTAAAATCATACCTTACTGATTATGAGGTTAAAGATTTTGGAACTTATTCGACCCAATCTGTTGACTATCCAGATTTTGCACACCCCGTTGCTTCGGCAGTTGAAAGCGGTGAATATGCTTTCGGTATTTTGGTATGCGGAAGTGCAAATGGAGTTGCCATTACGGCAAACAAGCATCAGCAAATAAGAGCGGCAATTTGCTGGCTTAATGAACTTGCAGCCCTTGCCAGACAACATAACAACGCGAATGTTTTGTGTATCCCTGCCAGATTTGTTTCAGAAGATCTTGCAAAGGAAATGACAACAACCTTTATTAATACCCCTTTTGAAGGAGGCCGACATGAAGGAAGGGTTGGAAAAATATCCTGCTAAAGATCAATAAAATTAAAGGACCTAAAAAATTTAATCTGGCCAGCATGAAAAAGCAACTTTTATACTCAAGTTTTTTACTACTTATTGGCTGTACCGCTGTTGCACAGAATAGGGACGCCATAAAATTCAGTCAAACCATTAATAAAGACAATGCATACAAACATTTGTCTGTATTGGCATCTGATGAATATGAAGGCAGGGAAACAGGGAAAAAAGGTGGCTGGATGGCTGCAGAATATATTAGGAATCATTTTAAAAGCATTGGCCTAAAAGGGCCCGTAGCCGGCGATTATTTTCAGCCGATTAATATTGTATCATATGGCCTTTCGCAAATAGTAACCGTTGATGGCCAGCCTGCAGAGGCTTTGAATGACTTTTTCATTATGCCTAAAACAGTTTCGGCCAAGGGCTTTGCATTTAATGCCAATAGCGTACTTTTTGCCGGATATGGCTTAACCAAAGATGGATATAACGACTTTGCTGATCAAACACTTGCCGGCAAGGTAGTGATGATTTTTAAGTCGGGCGAACCTGGTTCTACCGCTCCTGCCACGGCATCGTTAAGAAATTCAAGTGCTTTAAACGCGAAACTTAAATACCTTGCAGAACAAAATGCACAGGCAGTTCTGCTTATTGATCCTCTTGTAGACAATATGCCTGATAATGTAAAAGGCTATCTGCAATCGGAAGAAATGGTATTGAAGAATAAGGAAACTACAGATCGTATGGAGGTTCCTCAGCCCATGCCGGTTATTTCGGTAGGAACAGCACTTGCCAATAAAATATTTGCCGGAGCAAGCACAAACATAGAGGCGCTTAAAAAGAAAATTGCTGATAGTGGAAAACCATCTTCGCAGGAAATAAAAATCAGTGTTTGTGCCAGTGCAAGCAAAGTAGAGAATAAAGTTAGAGCAGAGAATGTTTTAGGTTTCCTGGAAGGTTCAGACCCCAAATTAAAACGTGAAGTTTTAGTAATAACAGGCCATTATGATCACATCGGGATAACGCCTGATGCCAAGGGCGACGACAAAATTAACAACGGAGCTGATGATGATGGCTCAGGTACAACAGGCGTTCTCTTAATAGCAGAGGCTTTTGCAAAAGCAAAAAAAGCAGGCAAGGGACCTAAAAGAAGTATCCTGTTTATGACTGTTACAGGCGAAGAAAAGGGATTACTTGGATCGGAATGGTATTCTGAAAATCCGGTTTTTCCACTGGAAAATACAATAACAAACCTGAACATCGATATGATTGGCCGCGGAGACAAGGCACACGAAAGCGACAATAACTTCGTTTACATCATTGGATCGGATATGTTAAGCTCAGATCTGGATAGGATTGGTAAAAAAGCTAATAAAACTTACGTCAATATCAATCTTGATGAAAAGTACAATAACCGCACAGATCCTAATCAGTTCTATTATCGTTCCGACCATTACAACTTTGCCAAACACGGCATTCCGGTAATATTTTATTTTAACGGTGTACATGACGATTACCACATGCCCGGAGATGAGGTGAGTAAAATAGATTTTCCTATGCTTGCCAAAAGGGCAAAATTGGTTTATTTTACAGCATGGGAACTTGCAAATGGGCTAAAACGCCCTGTGGTTGATAAAAACGACGACGGCACACCAAAGATGTAGTATTGGGTGAATTGAATTGGTAAAAAAACAGGCGAAAAGGATGGGTATATCAGAGGATTTTTTGGAGAAGGCGGATGAAAAAGCCTTCGATTTAGGACATCGCAACACTATAAACCATAACATTGGCAAGTATAATATTGCCGTTGAACGTGGATTATCCAAATTTGAAAATTTAGAAAACTCCAAAAGAAAAGCGCACGTTATTAAGTGGCGTGTTATGGAGAACCTGGATAAGTTTTTACCTGAGTTTGAATCCAATTTTCAGCGTAGAGGTGGCAAGGTGATCTGGGCAAATGATACTAATGAGGCTCAAAAAGAAATTCTGAACATCATTAAAAGGAATGGTGGCAAAACGGTTATCAAATCGAAATCAATGACCACCGAGGAAATTCATTTAAATGATTTTCTGGAAAAGAATGAAATAGAATCGCTGGAAAGTGACCTTGGCGAATATATAGTTCAATTACTGGGGCAGCCCCCCTACCATATTGTAACACCTGCAATGCACTTAAATAAAGAGGATATTGCAAAATTATTTCATGAAAAATTTGGTACCCCTCTTGACTATACGCCACAACAGCTTACCCAAAAAGCACGCGAACTTTTAAGGGATAAATACCTGAAAGCTGATATTGGAATTAGCGGTGGAAATTTTTTAATAGCCGATACCGGAAGCATCGCATTAACTGAAAACGAAGGTAATGCCAGGCTATGTACAACTTTCCCTAAAATTCATATCGCCATTGTTGGCATTGAAAAGGTTATTCCTTCGATGGCCGATTTAGATCTTTTCTGGCCACTTTTGGCCAGTCATGGAACAGGGCAGAATCTAACCGTTTACAATACCATTCTAAGTGGTCCCAAACGAGGTGAAGAAACCGATGGCCCGGAAGAAATGTATGTAATACTGCTTGACAACGGACGCACCAATTTGCTTGCTCAAAAAGAGCAGCGCCAGGGTTTGTATTGCATCCGCTGTGGTGCGTGTTTAAATGCCTGCCCGGTTTACAAAAATATTGGTGGCCATACTTACAACACCACTTACAGTGGGCCGATTGGCTCTATTATTACTCCGCATCTTAGGGGGATGAAAGACTTTAAACACTTAAGCTATGCATCAAGCCTCTGCGGAAAATGCTCTGAAGTGTGCCCTGCTAAAATAGATATCCATAAAATGCTGCTGCTTAACAGAAGGGATGCCGCTGCAAACCACGATAATACTAAAGTGGAAGAGGTAGGCTGGAAAATCTGGAAGGTAGGAATGTTAAAAAGATCCAGAATGGATTTCCTCAGCGGAAAAATCAAAAATTTTTTCCTCAAAAATCTATTTAGGAAAATATGGGGTAAGTATCGTTCTATGCCGGTAATATCTCCAAAATCTTTTGCAAAGCAATGGGAAGAAAAAAATAAGGAATCTAAAAACTTATAAGCATGACCTTCGACCGAAAAGACAAAAGTGACAGCGCATTATTAAACTTTTATAAGCGTTTACTTTATCCAAGAATGGTCGAAGAGAAAATGTTAATACTACTTCGTCAGGGTCGTATAGGCAAATGGTTTTCAGGAATTGGCCAGGAAGCAATTGCTGTAGGAAGTACCATGGCAATGCAAGCTCAGGAATATATCCTTCCAATGCACCGGAACCTTGGTGTATTTACCACCCGCGATATTCCTCTGCGAAAGCTGATGGCACAGTGGCAGGGAAAAATTACAGGCTTTACAAAAGGTAGAGACCGTTCATTTCATTTTGGAACTCAGGATTACAAAATTATTGGAATGATATCTCATCTTGGCCCTCAAATGGCATTGGCCGATGGGATTGCACTGGCAGACTTAATTGAACAAAAAGAAAAGGCCACTCTGGTTTTTACAGGTGAAGGGGCAACAAGCGAAGGTGATTTTCATGAAGCATTAAATGTTGCAGCGGTCTGGAATTTGCCCGTCATTTTTCTTATAGAAAATAATGGTTACGGCCTTTCCACTCCTACTAATGAGCAATTTAAATGCAAAAACCTGGCAGATAAGGCTATAGGCTACGGAATAGAAGGAGTTCAAATAGACGGAAATAATATTCTTGAGGTTTACGACACCATAAATTCAATAGCCGACTCTATCCGTAAAAATCCCAGACCTGTTCTTATAGAATGTCTTACATTTAGAATGAGAGGACATGAGGAAGCGTCGGGCACCAAATACGTTCCTCAGGAACTATTTGATGAATGGGCAGCGAAAGATCCGCTAAACAACTTTGAACAGTACTTACTTGAACAACATATTATTACTGAAAGCCTGGTTCAGCAATTAAGGGCCGCATTTAAAGCAGATATTGAAACGGAGGTTGAAATAGCATTTCAGGATCCCGAACCTGTTGCCGACATACAAACAGAGCTTGATGATATGTATTCGCCATACAAGTTTGATGCTGTTGAACCAACCAGTCCGGTGAGCGAAATGCGCTATTTAGATGCCATTACAGATGCATTGAAGACCGGCATGACAAAACATAAAAATCTTGTTTTAATGGGCCAGGACATTGCTGAATATGGTGGCGCATTTAAAATTACCGATGGTTTTGTAGATGAATTTGGCAAAGCAAGGGTCAGAAATACACCCATTTGTGAATCTGCCATTGTTGGTACCGGCTTAGGCCTTTCAATAAATGGATATAAAGCTGTTGTAGAGATGCAATTTGCAGATTTTGTTACCTGCGGCTTTAATCAGATTGTGAACAACCTGGCCAAAACCCATTACAGGTGGGCAGAAAAAGCCGATGTGGTAGTGCGCATGCCTACAGGGGCGGGAAGCGGTGCAGGCCCTTTCCATTCCCAAAGCAATGAAGCATGGTTTACCAAAACACCCGGGCTAAAAGTTGTTTATCCGGCCTTTCCTTATGATGCGAAAGGATTACTGCTGGCTGCAATTGACGATCCCAATCCGGTAATGTATTTTGAACATAAATACCTTTACAGAAGTTTGACCGGCGATGTGCCAGCCGGGTATTATAATATAGAGATTGGAAAGGCCAGCATTTTAAGGAATGGAACACAGCTAACCATCATAACTTACGGATTAGGTGTTCACTGGGCATGCTCTTATCTTGATTTAAATCCTGACATTTCAGCCACGCTGATAGATTTGCGCAGTTTGCAGCCATGGGACAAAGAAACTGTTGCCACAGCCGTTAAAACGACCGGTAGGGCTTTGATTTTACATGAAGATACCTTAACCTGTGGATTTGGCGCTGAGTTGGCCGCATGGATTTCTGAACATTGCTTTAAATATCTTGATGCTCCGGTTATGCGCTGTGCTAGTGCCGACACCGCTATACCCATGAGCAAAACGCTTGAAGATAGCTTCCTTGCAAAAAGCAATTTGCCCGAAACAGTTAAACGACTGCTGGCCTACTAGATTAAATTGGCATGATAATGGCCTGTTAATTAAGCACAAGCTAAATTAATGGTATGAAATTATTATCTCTGTTTTGCCTGTTATCACTGGCAATAATTAGTTGTAATCAGGGGCCAAGGCATCCTCAGGCAGATCTTGTAAATGCACGCATTGGTACGCCAATGACAGAAGCTACAATATTATTTTATGCAGACTCTATTGATGCTACCCTTAACACTTACGACAAGAATGTAAGTCTTGTTTATCAGCTGGGAGAGGCAACCGTACGTGTAGAAAAGTATAGCTTAAATGGAAAACCTGTGCTGTTTTCTGAGTTTAAAAATGACGAGGGAGTAAGCAATGGGATAAAAAAGTACTATTTTAAGAACGATAGTCTGATTTTATTAAATGAAGGTACCAAAACAACTAAACAGGGCGCAGATTTTTTTGAAGACCGCCGTATTTATCTTAGAAACAATATTCCCTTTACAGAGGAATACCGAAGTTCAGCAAGCCTCTCTGTACTTAAAAGCGAGCGCTTCCAGGTCAGGAAAAAAAGAACATCCGATCAGACAAATGAATATAGTAACGATATTAAGTCCTTAAATGATGCGGTAAATGGGGCCGATAAATTTGATCTGGTTTTCGACAACATTATATCCGCTCCCGGCGAGAGTCATATTCTCTTAAAGAGCAAAACGCCTGATGGCTATACTGCAAGCATCTCGGTACAAATTCCGGATGCCTATGTGGATAGTTTATTAAAAGATCCATTAGCCTTTAAGGGCGAAAAACTGAATATAAAATGGGAAGTAAAAGACAAAGAAGCCGTTTATGTGCCGGTAGCTGCCAGTGTTACTTCGGCTAACGGATTAAAAAGGTAAATATTTCCGTTATCAAGACAAACACAACGGTATCTTTTCCTCAGCCGTTCTCCTTTTTTAAATTGCCTTCCATCTTTTATGCTGAAGATGGTATTTATAGGCAGCTCTTCAAGACGCGATACATTGATCAGGGCATCATATTTCTTTAAGGCCCTTGATAGCTTTAAATCAGTACAACTGGCGGCCGAGGGATTATTTAAATAACTGATAATGGCAGACTGTACATCCTGAGGAAAAATATTCTGATCAATAAAAGGCACCATCATTCGTTTAAAGTTCCGCTTCCACTCATCGCCATGAGGCTTCACCTTATTCTTGTGGTCGTTCCAGGTCAGTAAATGTGCAAATTCGTGAACAGTAGTTACCAGAAACGCATATGTGTTAAGGTCATTATTAACAGAAATCTTATGTCCTGCGCCTTTAAAGGGATGTCTGTAATCGCCCAGTTTTGTAGCCCTGTTCTTAGAAATCTTAAATTCACATTGAAAATAATCTATCCACCGGGCTATAATGGGGGCCGCAGCAGCAGGCATGTATTGTGCTAAGATATTCTCCTTTTTCACAAAGGCAAGATAATTAAATTACTTTAAAAGTTGATAGGCTATCAAACTCGCAACATATGCCATTCCTGTCATATAAACGATCTGAATAATCGGCCACTTCCAGGATTTAGTTTCTCTGAAAACTATAGCTACTGTACTCATACACTGCATGGCAAAGGCATAAAACAACATTAGTGAAAACGCCGTTGCAAATGTAAATACAGGCAACCCAGTATCCGGATCTTTTGCACCACGCATTTTATTGCGGATAGTAGCTACCTCGCCGTCACTATCTACACTATAAATAGTTGCCATAGTACCAACAAAAGCTTCCCTTGCGGCAAATGAGGTAATTAAAGCGATGCCAATTTTCCAATCAAAGCCCAAAGGTTTTATAGCAGGTTCTATCACATGTCCTAATATACCTGCATAAGAGTTTTCAAGCTTCTCAGCCGCTCTATCCCGTTCCAGTGTACTAATTTGCACGCTGTCTTTTTGCGCCTCTATAGCTTCGTATTTTTTATCAATCTCGGCAAATCGCTCCGATGGCCCGTATGTTGCCAATACCCAAAGAATAATTGAGATGGCAATGATCACCTTACCTGCTTCAAAAACAAAGGTTTTAGATTTCTCATACATCGTATAAATCACATTTGTCCACCTTGGCATCCTGTACACAGGCAGCTCCATAATGAAATATGATTTCTCTTTGGCCTTTATCAGAAACTTCATTACAAAAGCTACTAATACAGCCGCCGAAATACTAATAATGTACATGCCCATAAGGGTTAGCCCTTGCAGATTGATAAAGCCCCAAACCATTTTTTCTGGAACTACCAATGAGATCAATAAGGTATATACAGGTAGCCTTGCAGAACAGCTTACCAGCGGCGCAACCATAATGGTAATAATACGGTCTTTCCAACTCTCAATATTTCTGGCACTCATTATTGATGGAACCGCACAGGCCAGACTTCCAATCATTGGTACAACAGATTTACCGCTTAATCCAAACTTCCGCATGATCTTATCCATCATAAAAGTAACGCGGGCCATGTAGCCGGTATCCTCAAGAATAGATATAAAAGCAAACAAGATTGCTATTTGCGGTATAAAAATCATTACCCCACCCAAACCGGCCAATACACCATCTAAAAGAAGATTGGTTAAAATTCCATCGGGCAGATGCTGATGACCATATTCAGTAAGCCAGACAAAAGCATATTCAATTAACTCCATTGGATAAGAAGACCAGGAGAAAATAGAATTAAAAATAAAGAAAAGGATACCGATGAATATTAAAAAGCCCCAGAACTTATTGGTAAGTACCGAATCCAGTTTATCACTAAAAACGAACTTCTTTGCAGCTCCGGTATCTTTTACTACCCCACTTAAAATACCACTTAAATACCTGTAGCGGGCAATAGTTTCTGCCGCCTGTAACTTTGACGATTCAAAAGTATGTTCAGCTATTATCTGTTCAAAAACTTCATGATCCTGGGCCGAAAATGTATTAAGATGCTGATGCTGGTGCAATATCTGCAAAGCCAGATAATTGTTGTCAGTCTTTATATGTTGTTTAACAAGGGCAATGGCCTCAGGCGCCAATACATGCACGTCAGTTCCTTCAACCTGAGTAGCAATGGGCGTTGTATTATTAATGGCCTGCTTAAGTTCTGCGAGCCCTGAATTACTGCGCGCAGAAATTGCGACAACCTGTACCCCTAACCTTTCAGAAAGCTTATTGATATCAATATCAATCCCTTCCTTTTTGGCCATATCGGTCATGTTAAGTGCCAAAACCACTGGAACACCTAAATCGGCTACCTGCGAGTACAGTAGTAAATTTCTTCGAAGGTTTGTAGCATCTGCTACCAGCACAACAATATCCGGATAGCTTGAATTCTTTTTATCAGCCAGAACCTGAAATACTATACTTTCATCTTTACTTTTAGGGTATAAGCTGTAAGTACCGGGTAAATCAATTATTTCGGCCTGTTTGTTATCGGTTAGTTTGCAATAGCCTACTTTCTTATCAACAGTAATACCCGGAAAATTTCCAATCTTCTGGTTTAATCCTGTAAGCAGGTTAAAAAGTGTAGATTTCCCTGTGTTGGGGTTACCAACTAAAGCAATTTTAATATCTTTTGCCAAAATTATTATTGAATTATAATAATAGACGCTTCGTTTTTACGCAAACAAAGTTGATATCCCGCAACGCGAATAGCAATTGGATCACCAAGTGGCGCAAAACGTTCCACCTCTACCGTTTCACCAGGCAAGCATCCCATTTCCATTAATTTTACAGACATTTCGAGATCTGTAAATGCTACTATAGTACCCTGTTCTCCTGGATTTAACTGCGAAAGTTTCATCTATGTATAAGTGTTATTTTGGAGCGCAATTTAGACTTAATTTATAATAAATCCAAATAAGCAAATGTTTATATATGGTCATAAAGGACCTTCTGTTATTTCTGGGGATAGCTGGAATAGCTAACCTTAGGACATTTACAACCCGGTTTAAAAATACCGCAGCCGCTAATTGATCCTACCAGCATTAACAGCACCAATAATTTAATCTGCCTTTTCATTGTAATTAGATTTATGCAATAAAATATAACTGAAAACGCCCATTAAAACACCAGTCATGTCGCATCCAAAATCCCACCACTCTGCAGATCGGTAAGTAAATATTTTCCATTGCAACAGTTCAATACCACCACCAAGTGCAGCTGTAATAACGATGATCTTAAATATGGTTAAAGAGCGAAAGCTATAATTGTGCTGATGCCTTATTTTACCAAAAAATAAAAGTATGGTAAGCACATAAAAGAACCCTAAATGAACCATCTTATCAAAGCCTTCAAAAAAAAAGCCTGAACCACTGGTATCAGGCATTTTCATATTACAAAGCACTAAAATTACAACGGTCCATACAATGGCCCAGATCTGATATTTTAATTCCCCGAATTTATTCATCAATTATGCTCCTACAAGTGCCTTGTAAGCATCGGCGGTTAAAAGACCATCAACTTCAGAAAGATCAGAAACTGAAACTTTAACCATCCATCCCTGTCCATATGGATCAGAATTTACCAGCTCAGGGTTATCATTAAGAGCAGCATTAGTTTCGGTAACAGTAGCTGTTACTGGCATAAACAAGTCTGAAACTGTTTTAACCGCTTCAACAGTACCAAATACCTCATCTTTGCTCACCTCATCACCTACAGTGTTAATGTCGATATACACGATATCACCTAGCTCACGCTGTGCAAAATCAGTAATACCAATGTAAGCCTCATTACCCTCAATTCTAAGCCATTCGTGGTCTTTAGTGTACTTTAATTCTGATGGAAAATTCATTTCTCTAAATTTATTTTTTCGTAAATCTTTTACCGCTCAACGCATTAAATATGTTGCGCGCGTTCAAAGGTAATTAATATCAGTGTTTATAACAATCCTTAATTAAGAGTAATCCGCAAACTAAATCCAAAATTACTGAAAGAAGTATTAAAGGTTTGCGAAGTATATGGTTTGGTAACATTAGAATCATAAAATACGCGCACATTAAAACGCTGGTTAAGCACGTAATCTACACTCGGTCTAAAGGTTATATTCTTGGCACCCGACGAGACTTCGGCCTCCGTAATATCTGCACGGTAAATTACAGTCTTATTATCCCGCAATGCTATATCCAGCTTAAAGTCCATATTATTGTCGGTTTTTAGCCCTTTAAATAATCCAAATGGGAACCTGAATTTATTTGTTCTGTATCCAAGTCCAAATACCATATTGTTTTCTGTTAATTGGGCCAGCTGACTGTTGGCAAGGCTTAACCCCAGCAACCTCGATCGTCCGTACTCGAAATTAGCAGTCATGTTATTTTTTAATCTGGTATCCACACCAATAAGCGGTGCAAATTGTTCGGCAATGGTAACCTGCGAATATTGGAACTTAGGTAAGAAATTCCCTCCGCTGGCATCTTCCCTGCTAATTACAGAGCCGTTACTTTCCTGATATCTTAATAAAGAATTAAAGCTGTTTATACTATAGACCGAGCGATAAGAATGTCTTACATCTATCGAGTTAAAACGATCTGCAAGGAAAGCAATACGGGTTAACCCACGGTAATTTAAACGCCAGTTTGGCAAAGGAATACTTGGCAGTGAGTTCAGGCTTACAGAAGAAGCACTTCGACCGGAATAGGCCGCTAAAAATGCAGAAACAACTACATCCTGGGCATTCTTATCGTAACCATCAGCATAACCATTAATAATACCTCTTGAATTTGGATTTTGGGCACCTAAGCGTTGCGAAATTACCTGACGGTTTGCCATAAACTGATTGAACAGACTCGAAACCGTACTTCCGGATTTTTCTGAGAACGCGGTGCGTAAAGAAATAAATGAAACGCTGTAGTCGCCGGTTGTATATGGGCTTAAGTCCTCAAATTCACGTTTATCAGTATTATACCTGTAGTTTGTTGAGAAATTCGATGTCCTGTTTTTATTTGCCGTAAGGGTAATGGTCAGATCTCGGATTGGCTCAATTAAACTCGTAAAGCTTAAATCCTCTCTCAGTGTATTTACATATAGTTGCGATTGTAAGGTATCTCTGGTGAGCCAGCCATTATTAACCGCCATGCTACGTATGTCGCGCTGGCTTCCAAACACAAATCCCAATCCCGGTGCTCCGGTTATATCATCAATACCAAAGTAATTGGTTTTAGGCAAATACCCCGGCATAAATATCCCTCTGGTCTGGGTATAGGCTCCTACAATATTTTTAACCCCGGTAAGCAAGCCTACAAAAAAACCTGCTCCCGATTGCTTATCGGCAGTACCGGTTCCGGCCTTTCTCACAAAGCCAAATTTATTATAAAGACTGGCAAGGTTCAGGTTTGGATTTATCTGGATAATTCTTGAATTCTGAATGGTATTACCCAAATCTATAAGTGGGTTTCTAAGCGTTGACAAAGGTTCCGTTTGCCAGTTAAAGCTGGTTCCATAGCGGGTGGTTACATTTAACCAGTCCATTCCCGGAATCTTATTTATCGGCAGGTTATAGGTAACGTTTAAATTATGCGAGTAGTCTGTAGTTCTGCCCAGTCGTTTTAAATTCTGCCACAGGGTGTCCCTTTTCATTCCATTAATTCTGCCTTCCGGTTCATCAATAATGGAGTAGTTGGTCGCATCAAAATCTAAAGTAAGAGAACGTGTAAAATTCCAGGAAATACCATATACTCTTGTAACCAGGAAGTTTTTATTAAAAGTTGTATTTATAGGAATGGCATTATTCGGGTCGTTGTTGCGAAGGCTGTTTTCTGAATAATAACGATCAAGATCAATCCTGAAATTTATTGAATTTGGCAGCAGGCTAAAGTTTAGCTCCTTCAGTAATGCCAGTGTATTCGTTTTAATGATCTTAGCAAAAGGCTCGTAACTTTTTGATTGGCCTGCATAATTATAAGCTAACGATGCCCTGTAAGTTTGCTGTATATTATTTTGATTTATAAAATCTCTATGGGCAAATTTAGTATAGGCATAGCTTGCATTTAAATTCTCTACATCCCAAAGCTGTGGTTTTTTATCAAGATCCGTACGTTCCTTTCTTACATTCGTAAAACTGATGCTATTGCGGGTAGTGTAATCCTGGGCATAGTTTAAAATCTCTTTTTTCTCTGCCCTGGTAGCTCCTTCAAGTGCTGTTTTCAATTCTATATCAGGCGTTCTTGGATCATACTGAGGGGTACTGATCTGACTTGAATAACTCACGAACATAGGAATTTTCACACCCGATTTCTGAGGTAAAAACTTACCCAGCTCCATACTCGAGGAGATATCAAAAAATACATTATCTGCCCTGTTTCTTTCGCTTACTCTTTTTTCCAATGAGCCAAATCCTATGGTCGATTTACTTCCTGAAATATTTACATCCGCAAAATCTGCAAGTTGTGCATTCATCCTTGCTGTTGCAGCCCAACCGCCTCTTTCATCAAATTGGGTTAGCCTTAATTCATTAAACCATATCTGGGCATTTTTGTCAAGCCCATCATCTTCACCTGGATTTACAGGATTTCTGAGCGGGTTTTTCACCCCAAGCATATAAACCCTAACCTTACTCATATCAGGCTGCCCCTTTATGGTAATCGTTTTCCCGTTTTCAATAAATTCATAAGGAATATTTACAGGCCATGGCTGCCCGTTAAGCATTGCCTTGTTTCTTGCTATTTTAGCTTTTTGAAAAATCTCAAGTTCAATGTCCAGTTTATTCTGATCTGGCCAGATTGCATAAGGATCACTTGTTCCCGGATTGGTAACTCTTAAAGGCTGTGAGTACTCGTAATAATTGTCCTGGTTATCGGTACCAATCCTTAAAAAAGCACTCAAATCATTATTATTTAACACATTGCTACCGAGGGCTTCAAGGTGAATGTACATTTCCAGGTGTTTATAAGATCTAAAGTCGTTAATAGCTGTTTTAAATGCCGCTCGTCCGTAACCATCTCTTAAATTCTTTACCGTTACCGCCAGCGATTGCTCATTCTGTCTGGTATCACCGCGGTAGTTGCTAAAGTCGCGTTCTCTTTCAATGCCTGGCGGAACAACGTAAGGTATTGGTGTACGTTTTCCATTCTCTTCAATGTTTACAGTTGCTACTTCAATTGTCGAATTGTCTGCCCCGATAGGTTGTAACACCGGATCAACAATAACCTGGGCAGGATCATTCTTTGCATTATACTGACGCCACTCTCCTCTTATCAACTGGATTTTTCCAAATCTTAATACGGTAGTATCGGCATAATTGGTCAGGAACATCCTGATAAACCGGATAGACTTAAAATCCTGAATATTTCCAACTTTCTGTTGGTATTGTGCCAATGGAATTCTGATCTGGTACCAGGTAACCGGCTGGGTTTGTCCGTTAGCCAGCTTAACCTGCGAGGTCACCTTATCGGTAACAAAGTTTTGTCCCACCATCAAATCGCCGGGGCGCATAGATACCTTATACTGAAAATACTCATCAGACTGAGTCATATTGTTATCTCTGTTGATGTCTTCTCCGTCTGGTAAAGATGTAGAAGCTGAATTCTCTACACCAAAATCTTCCTGCGATTGTTGAGGGGTCTTAGAGTTCCCTTCAGTACCATTGTATCTCTGATAGCGCTTTAAAATCCCTGCCCCTTCCTGATCCAGCGCATTACTTCTGTAATACGAATAATCATCCGATGAGGGGTCATTCTCTAATTCAGCAGCAGCGTCAGGATTCAGTTGCCCTTTTATCTGATTAATAAGCGCTGCGAATTTTGAGCGTTCATCTGTATTCGACAATCCATCCAATCCTACATCCTGGCTTCTTCTTGCATCAGGATCATTATCAAATGCCTGAACTACCGGTTGCAGCTTAGGTACCCTGCCCCAGTTCGTTTCGTCAAACTTGCCTGGATCGCCATTTGCAGGCAAACCATTTTCTAATGATTTACGACCGTCCTTAAGAATGTCTTCCGAAATATTTCCGATATTAAAATACAAATCGCCACCCGCCGAATTCGGTTTATAAATATTCGGGTCCATAACCCATAATTCTATAAACTCAATATTCAGTGCTTCAAAATCATTGGTTTCAATCCTTCTGAATAAGCCTCCCCATCTTGATTTAGGATTATTTAACAATCCATTAGAACTGAATCCGGTAGGTGCATAATTATACGGCCCTCTTACGGTCGGATAAAAAGCAACATCTAATGTTGGTAATGTGATCGACTGGCCGGTACTTGTCTCCTTAAAAGGAAAAACCTCCTGCTCTATAATTTCGCGCACATAATGGTTAGACAATTCTGTACGGTTACTTCTTACACTAGAAGGTAAGTTACTGGCATTCCTGTTATAAAAAGTGGGATCAATATTGTAAAATGCTATCCGTGCCCTGTTATACCCATAAGCAAGGTCATTGATCAGGTTCGATTCCGGAAATAACTGTGGTGTGCCTGATAATTGCCAGGCTACAGCACTTTTAAGATCTATCACAGACCTCGATGCTTCAAAATCGTCAAGATAACTTACCCCTCCACTTTTACCTCCAAAGTTCAGGGCATTTGGGTGGCCTGGTAATAATTGGGCAAACTCCCCTGAAAACGTAATGCTTGAAGGGGCTTTTGTTGAAAGGAAAGGTAATTTATCAACCAGCTTGGTTAAAAATCTGGATGGGGAGTTGTAATTAACATCAAAGCCCCATATGGTATTTGAAATAGGTTCTTCTCCGATATTTACTTTCGGTGTTAATGGTTTTTCGGAGAGGTTCATTATTGTACCCCCCAAATTCAGCTTATTATTTACCTTATAGTCCAGCCTGGCACCAAATAGGGAACGCTGCTGCAACCCAAAAAGTTCGTTATTTTCAGTTGATATTCTAATGGGCTGGCCTGACAATAAAATCCCTGTATTTAGTATTTTAACCCGGCCTCCCTGATAATCTACTGTAAAATCGACACCTTCCTGCAAAGGAATTGTACCGGCAAAAACCCTTACGGATCCCTCAGGCACATTGATGGCATTCAGGCTAAACTCCGACGCAATATCTGACTGATAACTTCCCTTTATAATATACCTGTTCTGTTTGGTAAACAATTGCTGTGCAACAACCTTGGTAGAATCGTACAATGCAGTGTAAGTATATTTATCAATAAAAGCCTGTTCAGTTGGCAAAAACTGGCTTGCTAAATCCCTTCCAAAAGGCTCAACCAGCGGAAAAATTATCCGGCCATTTAATGGATCTATAGTGATATAGCCATTTTTGGTATTGGAAAGCACGTAGGCCGTATTTCCGCTTGTATTGTTAATGTTATTGGAATTATTCAGCGCATTGCTGTTCCCAAATGAGTTTGAAGCGTTGGAGTTGGCATTTGAATTAAATGGATTGTTCTCCGTCTGAAAGTCAAAAATCCCATCTGGTTTCAATTCATCCTGCTGATTCAAGCGGTCCAAACCTGCAACCTGTATCCATAATTTATCCTTTAATGGCCGTTTAAATTCGTCCAGCTTCTCACCCTCGGTAATTACAGGTCTTTCAATACCTGTTTTCTCATCAATCCTAAATATATCAAGTTTAAAATTCTGCTGACTGATCTGGTACCCACCAATAGAATAAATATTTTTCATCATTAACCCCCAGGTAGGCAGGTTAACCTTCGTTGTTTCATTCTTTAATAATTTTGCAAATAAAACTTTAGGATTGGCCTGGTCAAATGGCACGTCGGTAGTAAACTCACCCACCTGATATTCTACACCATTATAAGTATAGCGATAAGCAACAGCTAGCACCTCATCTGTGTTCAGGGCATTATTTAAGGAGATATAACCCAGCTTGGGATGAAAGGTAAATTCACGTTCTGTCAACCTCCTTGCATAAGTAAGCTTTGCATAGTTATCTGTGCCCCCCGTTGGTTGAAAGAAGGAAATAATTGCATTGGAATTGGTTTGCCTCGCATCTGCCGGCAACATATCCAATAAATTATTGGAATGCTTTGGAAACTGGACATTCTTAAACCCCGAAGGAAGCACTGAAGTTCCTCCACCTAAAGTACTATTATAAGGCTTATTTTCTCCTAAATCCATAAACGCAAGAACATCTCTTGAATCCTGGGTATTACCTGCTTTATTGGTAACCCATACCTCTATTTTGGTAATAATAACACCGGTAGTAATCGTTGGAGGATTTGACAGCGATTTATTGTAGTTGTCTCTAAAATACTGGGCAAGGAAATAGTGTTTATTCGCCTCATAATTATCCGCGCTTAGCCTGTATTCATTCTGCTGCGCACCGTTATTGATCTGTATTTCTCTTGATTGCGATTTTTGCTGGGTAAAAACCGTATTTACATTCAGTTTACCAAACTGCAATTGTGTTTTTATCCCAAACAATGCCTGGGTTCCGCTAATTAGGGTAGTATTTAATGGAAGGCTCACATTACCTGCCTCAATTTTCTTTATAATATCATCATCACCACCGGTATAATCCAGCTTAATCTGATTCTCAAAATCAAATTGAGCCTCAGTGTTGTAGTTCATATTAACCTTCAGCTTGGTACCGATATTACCAATTACATCCATCTGGATACGCTGGTTAAAATCAAAATTACCCTGCAGCCGCTGTCGTTCATTAAACAGCGGATTTTCATTTTTATTTATCCTGCCCAAAAAGGTGAGTTCTGCCTCTCCCCTTGGTTGGATATTAATGGTATTACCCCCAAATATTCTCTCGAAAGCTTTACTGTTAATGCTTAAACTCGGAATAATCCCCGTTCTTCTTACATCATTAATCTCTTCATTTGAAAGCACCCTCCAGTTATCGCGTTTAATTTCACTGCTAATCAGCCGCTGATACTCATCTATAGTAAGGTATTGAGGTGCAGACAACAACTTGTTACCGATCAGCTGCCTTATGATATATCTTTTATTTACAGCATCATACTCTACATCCCTTTTCACATTATCAGGCAAAGGCCTAAAGGAATTTGATGATGGCCTTATACCCAACCTTTGCTTTTCTTTTAAACCGAATAAATTCTTTGACGTATCACTGGCAACCCGCCCAACAACAACTTGAGAGACAGCTATTTTCCCCCAAAAAAGTGTTACCAGGAGGAGAGGTAGTATTAGCGTTAATTTGTTTTTCAAGAGTAAAAAAAGTTATAAATTCTTCAGGGCTAGTTTAATCATTTGTTCTACTGATAAATCCTGACCACCCGCCTTTACGGCGCCATCAATTGCTTTTTCTGATGCAGGTTTTGCAAAACCAAGCATCATTAAAGCCGATAAAGCTTCTTCCTTTACGGTATTGTTTAAAGGGGCCGCAATTAACGACCCCGTTCCTTCTTTCTTTAGTTTGTCCTGCAGTTCAAGAACAAGTCTCTGTGCTGACTTTGCACCTATCCCCTTTATACGTTGTATAAGTGGTAGGTCTCCGCTAATAATAGCCGCCTGAATTTCATTGGGAGTAATAGATGAAAGCATCATCCTTCCGGTATTTGGACCTATGCCCGATACCGAAATCAAATGCAGAAACAATCTTCTTTCACCTTCATCAGCAAAACCATAAAGTGTATGGGCATCCTCCTTAACATGAAGCCAGGTATAGATTTTACAACGTTCAGTATCGGCAAGGCTACTGTATGTATTTAGAGATATATTAATATGGTAGCCAACACCTCCGGCTTCCACTACAATATACGCAGGGCATTTAAAGGTTAACTTACCATCAATATATGCAAACATATTTTACTTTTTTGAAATTCTTTTTAATAGACCTTTTTTCGGATTTGCTTCCTGCTCCTTAGCCTGTACATCTAAAACCGCAATGGTTACCATGTTTACAATTTCTCTTACTGAACTGCCCAGCTGCACAATATGCACCGGTTTTTTTAATCCCAGCAAGATCGGGCCAACAGCTTCAGCTTCTCCAAGCTCCTGCAATAATTTATAGGCAATGTTACCAGATTCAAGATTAGGGAAAACCAGCGTATTGGCCGGGCCACCTACCAATCTGCTAAAAGGGAAATTATCTTTTAACATCTCATTATTAATGGCAAAATTTCCTTGCATTTCACCATCCACCATAATTTGCGGATATTTTTCGTGCAATATCTTTACAGCTTTTCTTACTTTTTCAGGTACAACACCTTCATTCGAACCGAAGTTAGAATATGAAAGTAAAGCTACCCTTGGTTGTATATTAAATTTACTTACTGAACGCTCAAGAAGCAAAGTTAAATCTACCAGTTCTTCTGCCGTGGGGTCAACATTAACAGTGGTATCACCAAAAAACACAGGACCTTTCTTTGTCATCATCATGTACATACCTGCAACACGATTTACACCTTCTTCGGTACCAATAACCTGCAAAGCCGGTTTAATGGTCGACACATAATTTTTCGTCAAACCAGAAATCATTGCATCAGCTTCTCCAAATTCAACCATCGAAGCCCCAAAATAATTCCTGTCTCGCAAAAATTTGGTAGCCTCAATTAAAGTTACGCCTCTTCTTTGTCGTTTCTCATACAATGAATTCGCATATTTAGCCATACGCTGCTGCTCCTCAAAAGGGTCAATAATTGTAACACCCTCTAATTCTAAAGCATTATCTTCAATTATTTTCTTAATGATCTCCTTGTTACCAAGCAAAATAGGAATAGCTATATTCTCGTCCTTTACAATTTGTGCAGCCTTTAAGATTTTATAATTATCCGCTTCAGCAAATACTACACGTTTAGGATCCGATTTAGCTTTATTTGTAATGGCGCGCATAATGGCATCATCGCCACCCAATCTATGTTTCAGCTCCTCTGCATAAGCATCCCAGTCCGTAATCACTTTACGTGCAACGCCCGATTCAATTGCAGCCTTGGCTACAGCAGCAGAAACGTTCGTCATCAAACGAAGATCCATTGGCTTAGGGATGATATAATCCTTACCAAACTTAATGTTTCTTTCATTGTAAGCCATATTAACTGCCTCAGGTACCGGCTTTTTAGCCAGTTCAGCAATTGCCCTTACCGCAGCTATCTTCATAGGCTCGTTAATAGCTGTGGCCCTTACATCAAGTGCTCCTCTAAAAATATACGGAAATCCTAAAACGTTATTTACCTGGTTAGGATAATCAGAACGGCCTGTAGCCATAATGATATCCTTACGGGAATTAAGTGCCAGTTCATAAGCAATTTCCGGATCAGGATTTGCCATAGCAAATACGATAGGGTTTTTTGCCATCGATTTTAGCATGTCTTCCGTCACACAATTTGCAGATGATAATCCAATGAATACATCACTATCCTTCATT
>Ga0157371_10001456_pt1 | contig 24534 bp, 23 predicted proteins | sample C45metaG_FD_113462 | JGI IMG/M metagenome (GOLD analysis project Ga0157371, IMG submission 113462) | Corn rhizosphere microbial communities from Kellogg Biological Station, Michigan, USA - C4-5 metaG | ecosystem: Host-associated > Plants > Roots > Rhizosphere > Soil | place: USA: Michigan...
CGGACTGGCTGGCCTTGTACAGCGCGCGGATGATCTTCGGATCGGTCAGCGAGTTGAACTTGGCGATGATGTGCGCCGGTTTGCCGTCGAGGGCGAACTGGGTTTCGCGGGCAATCATGTCGAGCATGCCCTTCTTCAGCGTGAACGGCGCGTGCAACAGCTTCTTCATGCGCAGGGTTTTGCCCATGCCGATCAGCTGGCTGAACAGTTTGCCGACGTCTTCGCACAAGGCGTCATCGGACGTCAGCAGGCTGTAGTCGGTGTACAGACGGGCGTTGGCCGCGTGGTAGTTACCAGTCCCCAAGTGGGCGTAGCGCACGATTTCGCCAGCCTCGCGACGCAGGATCAGCATCATCTTGGCGTGAGTCTTGAAGCCGACTACACCGTAAATCACCACCGCACCGGCCGCTTGCAGGCGGCTGGCCAGTTGCAGGTTGGACTCTTCGTCGAACCGTGCGCGCAATTCGATCACCGCTGTGACCTCCTTGCCGTTACGCGCCGCATCCACCAGCGCATCAACGATTTCCGAGTTGGCACCGGAACGGTAAAGGGTCTGACGGACCGCCAACACATGCGGGTCCTTGGCAGCCTGACGCAGCAAGTCGACCACCGGGGTAAACGACTCGAACGGGTGCAGCAGCAGAATGTCCTGCTTGCTGATCACGCTGAAAATGTTCTCGCTGTTTTGCAGCAGTTTCGGGATCTGCGGCGTGAACGGCGTGTATTGCAGCGCGCGCTGACTGTCCAGGCCGGTAATGCTGAACAGCCGGGTCAGGTTGACCGGACCGTTGACCTGATACAGCTCGGTTTCGTGCAGATTGAACTGCTTGAGCAAGTAGTCGGACAGGTGTTTCGGGCACGTGTCGGCTACTTCCAGGCGTACCGCGTCACCGTAGCGACGGGAGAACAACTCACCGCGCAGCGCGCGGGCCAGGTCTTCGACATCTTCGGTGTCGACCGCGAGGTCGGCGTTTCGGGTCAGGCGGAACTGGTAGCAGCCCTTGACCTTCATGCCCTGGAACAGGTCATCGGCGTGTGCGTGGATCATTGACGACAGGAACACATAGTTGTCGCCAGCCCCGCCCACTTCTTCCGGCAGCTTGATGATGCGCGGCAACAGGCGCGGTGCCGGAATGATCGCCAGCCCGGAATCGCGACCGAAAGCGTCGATACCTTCGAGCTCGACGATGAAGTTCAGGCTCTTGTTCACCAGCAACGGAAACGGGTGCGTCGGGTCGAGGCCGATCGGGGTGATGATCGGAGCGATCTCGTCGCGGAAATAGCGGCGCACCCAGGTTTTGATCTTGGTGTTCCAGTGACGACGACGGATGAAGCGGACCTGATGTTTTTCCAGTTCCGGCAACAGAATGTCGTTGAGGATCGCGTACTGGCGGTCGACATGACCGTGTACCAGCTCGCTGATGCGGGCCAGGGCCTGATGCGGTTGCAGGCCATCGGCGCCCGCCTGCTCACGGGCGAAGGTGATCTGCTTCTTCAGGCCGGCCACACGAATTTCGAAGAACTCGTCCAGGTTGCTGGAGAAAATCAGCAAAAACTTCAGCCGTTCCAGCAAGGGATAGGACTCGTCCAGCGCCTGCTCCAGCACGCGGATATTGAACTGCAGTTGCGACAGCTCGCGATGGATATACAGGCTGCTGTCATCCAGACCGGGAATGGCAATCGCCGGGGCCGCCGCTGCGGCTGCGCCATCGGCCACCACCACGACGGGAACTGGTTCCAGCTCCGGCGGGGTCTCGGTAATTTGCTCCACCAGGGGTTGAGCGTCTTTTACGGCAACTTCAGTGAGTCCTTCGGTATTCATGGAATGTTCCTGTGAGGGCTATTTTTGCTCTCGTAACAATTGAGCGGCACGCACGGCAAAGTAAGTCAGGATGCCATCAGCCCCTGCTCGTTTAAAAGCGGTCAGGGATTCGAGGATAACCCCTTCACTCAGCCAGCCATTCTGGATTGCCGCCATGTGCATGGCGTATTCACCGCTGACCTGATAAACAAAGGTCGGCACTTTAAATTCTTCTTTGACCCGGTAAAGGATATCCAGGTACGGCATGCCAGGCTTGACCATGACCATGTCCGCGCCTTCTGACAAGTCCGCAGCCACTTCATGCAGGGCTTCATTGCTGTTGGCCGGGTCCATCTGATAAGACGCTTTATTGGCCTTGCCCAGGTTCAGCGCCGACCCCACCGCATCGCGGAACGGGCCGTAATAGGCGCTGGCGTATTTGGCCGAGTAAGCCATGATCCGTACGTTAACGTGATCGGCCAGCTCCAGCGCTTCGCGAATCGCCTGGATGCGACCGTCCATCATGTCCGATGGCGCCACCACCTGAGCACCAGCTTCGGCGTGGGACAGGGCCTGCTTGACCAGTGCGTCGACGGTGATGTCGTTCTGCACGTAGCCTTCTTCGTCGAGGATGCCGTCCTGACCGTGGGTGGTGAACGGATCCAGGGCGACGTCAGTGATGACACCCAGCTCAGGGAACTGCGCACGCAAGGCGCGAGTGGCGCGCTGGGCGATACCGTCGGGGTTCCAGGCTTCAGCGGCGTCCAGGGACTTGAGTTCCGGCGGCGTCACCGGGAACAGGGCCAGCGCAGGAATCCCCAGTTCGACCCACTTCGCCGCTTCTTCGAGCAACAGATCGATGGTCAGGCGTTCGACGCCCGGCATCGACGCCACCGCTTCGCGACGGTTTTCACCGTCCAGCACAAATACCGGCAGGATCAGGTCATCGACGGTCAGCACGTTTTCACGAACCAGTCGACGCGAAAAATCATCACGACGGTTGCGGCGCAGGCGGGTTGCAGGAAACAAACGGTTGGCGGGGGTAAAGCTCACGGCAGACTCCTGAGCCCGCTGGGGGCGAGCGTGACAGTTATAAGCGACCATTATGACCGTCGTATTACAGTTATGTGCACCCCTGTGACAGGTAGTCGCATTCCATTGTCCTTGTAGGAAATGTTCACGTCGAGACACATTTGGACACTTTCATGAATGTGCACGAAGGGTTAGGCTGCGCGTTCATTTCGCCAGCACCCAGACAATGCTCCAACAATTTCTTCAGGAATTCGGCTACTTCGCCCTTTTTCTCGGTACGTTCTTCGAAGGCGAAACCATTCTGGTTCTCGCAGGCTTCCTCGCGTTCCGCGGATACATGGACATCCAGATCGTTACGATCGTGGCGTTCTGTGGCAGTTATGCCGGCGATCAGCTGTGGTATTTCCTCGGGCGTAAGCACGGCCGAAAATTGCTGGCGCGCAAACCACGCTGGCAATTGATGGGTGACCGGGCGCTGGAACATATTCGCAAACACCCGGACATCTGGGTGCTGAGCTTCCGCTTCGTCTATGGCCTGCGCACGGTGATGCCGGTGGCAATCGGCCTGTCGGGTTATCCGCCAGGACGTTATTTGCTGCTCAACGGGATTGGTGCTGCGGTCTGGGCCGCTGCGCTGGCTGCTGCGGCCTATCACTTCGGTGCGGTGCTTGAAGGCATGCTGGGCAGCGTCAAGAAGTACGAGTTGTGGGTACTCGGTGCCCTGCTCCTGCTGGGACTGTGCCTGTGGCTGCGCCGCCGCTTCAAGAATGCCCGTCTGGCGAAGAAGATCTACGCCGACGAGCAGGCTGAACTGGCCAAGGCTGCCGAGACTAAGACGCCAGTCGAGTGAAGCGGTTTCTGCAACAGTAGAGACCGATCCCGCTGAGCAGGCTGTAACTGAGCAAGCCGACCCAACCCACCGCGCTGGCCGGCCACAACCCGACCAGCGGCGCCAGCCACACCAGCGGCACGTTCGATGCCAGCCGCAGCAGTTCCAGCTTCAGCGCCTGCGGGCGATTCTCCAGGGCCATGCCCAATGTAAACAGACCCAGCGCCACGGCACTCCAGCCGAGCACCAGCGCCGCGGTCGGCAAACTCGGTTCCAGATTCATCAAGTAGCTGCCCAGCGCGATGTAGACACAGAACTGCACCACCACGTACAGCTGCTGGCGCCCGTCCACTGGCACCTCGAATTTACGGAACTGGCTCAAGTCCGGCTTGCTCATCGGGTACCTGGCCGCCACATCCGCCGGCCGCCAACCGGTGCGCATGAACCAGATCCGCACCTTGTCCCATTTGCTTTCGGCCCGCCGCGCATCGTCCCAAAGCTGCGCGTAAAACTGCACGTTGGCCCACAGCGGATTCCAACTCGCCAGGGGCGTGGTCACGCCGAAAATCACCGGTTCGTTGTCGTCCTCTTCCTGGAACGAGCCAAATAGACGGTCCCAAATAATGAACACGCCGCCGTAGTTGCGATCCATGTAGAGAGCGTTCTGCGCGTGGTGGGCCCGATGATTGGACGGCGTCACGAAGAACCACTCCAACCAGCCAAGCTTGGGAATGTGCCGCGTGTGCACCCAGAACTGATACAGCAGGTTCAACGCCGCAACGCTGACAAACACCAGCAGCGGCACCCCGACCACCGCCATCGGCAAGTAGAAAATCCAGCTCAACAGGAAACCGGTACTGGTCTGGCGCAAGGCGGTGGAGAGGTTGTAGTCCTCGCTCTGGTGATGCACCGAGTGCGCGGCCCAGAGGATGTTGCGCTCATGGCCCATGCGATGCAGCCAGTAGTAACAAAAGTCATAGAGAACAAAGGCGAACACCCAGACCCAGACGCTGTCGGCAGAGAGTTCGAACAGCGCCAGATGCTTGAGTGCAAAGGCGTAGGTGACCAGGCCGACACCCTTGGTCAGCAGGCCGGTGGTGGTCGACAACACGCCGGTGCTGATGCTGTTGATCGCATCCGCCACCCGATAGTTGCTCACCCCGCGCCAACGATCGGCCAGCAGTTCGATGGCAATCAACACAAAGAAGAACGGCACCGCATACAGAATGAAGTCCATGACGCGCCCTGATCTGAATCTTGAGGACAGATGCTAGGTGTAGCCGTGAATTAACCCTATGGCAACGAGTGACAAATTAGTGGACATTTAACGCCATGAATCTGGAGAAAAACCCATGAGCAAAAAAATCGCAGTGATCCTTTCCGGTTGTGGCGTGTACGACGGCGCCGAGATCCACGAAAGCGTGATCACCCTGCTGCGACTGGACCAGCGTGGCGCCCAGGTGCAATGCTTTGCCCCCAATATTGCGCAGTTGCATGTGATCAATCACCTGACCGGCGAGGAAATGCCCGAGTCGCGTAATGTGCTGGTGGAATCGGCGCGGATTGCCCGGGGCAACATCAAGGACATTCGTGACGCCAACGTCGAAGACTTCGATGCGCTGATCGTGCCCGGCGGTTTCGGCGCGGCCAAGAACCTGTCGAACTTCGCCATCGAAGGCGCTGGCTGCACGGTGCAACCGGACGTCCTGGCCTTGACCGAAGCGTTCGCCGAAGCGGGGAAACCGGTCGGCCTGATCTGCATCTCGCCAGCGCTGGCAGCGAAAATCTATGGGCCGGGCGTCACCTGCACCATCGGCAATGACGCCGATACCGCCGCCGCCATGAACAAGATGGGCGCGACCCACGCTGACTGCGCGGTGACCGACATTGTTGAAGACAAGGCACGCAAACTGGTCAGCACCCCGGCGTATATGCTGGCGCAATCGATCAGCGAAGCGGCGTCGGGCATCAACAAACTGGTCGACCGCGTCCTCGAATTGACCCACGAAAACGACGACTGATCCCTGATCGTTCCCACGCTCTGCGTGGGAATGCAGCCCGGGACGCTCCGCGTCCCAAAGCGGACGCAGAGCGTCCAATGAGGCATTCCCACGCAGAGCGTGGGAACGTCAGGCTCAGGCTCAGGCCTTGCGTGTGAGCCGCGTCAGGATCCGGTCCAGCGCATTGGCGAACGCTTGCTTTTCCCGTTCGCCAAACGGCGCTGGCCCGCCACTCATCTGGCCTTGTTCACGCAAATCGGTGAACAGGTTGCGCACCGCCAGCCGGTCGCCCATGTTTTGCGCATCGAACTCCTTGCCTCGTGGGTCCAATGCCGCAACGCCCTTCTTCACCAGCCGATCCGCCAGCGGTACATCGCTGCAAATCACCAGTTCACCCGGCACCGCGTGCTCCACCAGATAATCGTCCGCTGCATCCGGGCCACTCGGCACCACGATCAGCTTGACCAGGGCCAGGCCCGGCTTGATCTGCGGCTGCCCCGCCACCAGCACCACTTCGAACTGGCGCTTGAGCGCAAACTTCACCACCAGATCCTTGGCCGCCCGTGGACAGGCGTCGGCATCGATCCAGACACGCATTATTTTTACCTCTTCCAAAAAAATCGCGAGCCCACCCGCTCCCACAGGTTATACGCGATCCTGTGGGAGCGAGCCTGCTCGCGATTGTGAGCGCAGCGAATGCTGCTTAAGAAGCCGGCACCCGCCGCTTCTCCGCCATCCAGCTACGCCCATACAACACGATGATCGCAATGATCGCCACCGCCTGAGCACTCAGCGAGTAAGCATCGGCGTGGATCCCCAGCCAATCGAAGTCGAAGAACGCCACCGGCCGAGTGCCAAAGATGCCGGCTTCCTGCAATGCCTTCACGCCATGTCCGGCAAACACCACCGACAATGCACAGAGCAAACCGGCGTTGATGCTGAAGAACAACGCCAGCGGCAACTTCGCCGAACCCCGCAGGATCACCCAAGCCAAGCCGACCAGCAGCACCAGCGCCGTCGCTCCACCGGCGAGCACCGCGTTATGCCCCGCAGGCCCTGCCTGCAACCACAGGGTCTCGTAAAACAAAATCACTTCGAACAACTCGCGATACACCGAGAAGAACGCCAGCGTCGCAAACCCGAAACGTCCGCCACCGCCCACCAGGCTGCTCTTGATGTAATCCTGCCAGGCTGCGGCGTGGCGACGGTCGTGCATCCAGACGCCGAGCCAGAGCACCATGACGGCGGCAAACAACGCCGTTGCACCTTCCAGCAATTCCCGTTGCGATCCGCTGACATCGATCGCATAGGCCGCCACCGCCCAGGTCCCCAGGCCCGCCAACAGCGCCAGGCCCCAACCGATGTTGACACTGCGCACCGCCGATTGCTGGCCGGTATTGCGCAGGAACGCGAGGATCGCCGCCAGCACCAGAATCGCTTCCAGACCTTCACGCAGCAGAATCAGCAGGCCGGAGATATAGCTCAGGGACCAGCTCAAGCCATCACTGCCCAACAAACCCGCCGATTGCTTCAACTTGGCCTTGGCCGCGTCCAGACGCAGCTGCGCCTCAGCCGCCGGCAAACCGTCCTGCAACGACTGACGGTAAGCCATCAGCGATTTCTCGGTGTCCTTGCGCACGTTGGCGTCGACGTTGTCCAACGAGCTTTCAACCAGCTCGAAACCCTCCAGATACGCCGCTACCGACAAGTCATAGGCTTGATCGTGATCGCCGGCACGGTAGGCGGCGATGCTCTTGTCCAACGTAGCAGCGGTGTAATCGAGCAACTGTGCCGGACCGCGCTTGACCTGCGCCGGTTGCGCGCGCTGTGCACGGAAGGTCGCCGCAGCTTGTGGGCCATCAGCGGCCAGCACTTCGGCGGGGGTCTGACGGGCAAGGTCGGCAATGTTGTAGGTTTTTTCGGATGTGGTTGCGGCCGGGGCGGCACTGAAGCTGGCAATGTAGGTCGCCAGGTCCCAGCGCTGACGATCATCCAGCTGATCGGCGAAGGCCGGCATGTCGGTGCCTTCGACGCCCATCCCCAAGGTGTTGTAGATCGCATACAAGCTCAGGCGATCCAGTCGCGCGGCATCACGCAGATTGGCTGGTGGCGGCGTCAGACCGACACCGGCCGGGCCATCACCGGCCCCCGTATCGCCATGACAAACCGAACAATGCTGGGCGTACAATGGCGCGCCCCGTGTCGGATCCGGGGTAATGATCGGCGCCTGGCTGACTTCATAAGCCACCGCCAGTTTCGCACCGAGCTGGCGGGCCTGGCGGGCGACGTCCGCACCGTCCTGACGCGCAGAAATGGCATTGCGCAGCGTGCTGATGCCCTGCTCCAGCCCGGCTTTTTCCGGCTTGGCCGGCATCGCGGCGATCAAGCCTTGCAACACCTTGATGAATTCCAGCTGCTCGCGGTACTCACCCTCATCAATGACCTTGCCCGCTTGCACCGTCTCCGGGTAATCCGCGCCGATGTAATCGAGCAAATGCAGCGCTTGCGGCGCGCCTTCTACGGTGTCGGCCAGAAGATTGAAACTGCACAAGGCAAACAGCGGAAACACCAGCCAGGCCAGAAATCGGGACGGGGCAGTCATGAATGAATCTCAATTGGAAATACGAAGTAATACATTGTTCACTCCCAATGCTATTCACTCAAGCTTTGTCTGCGGCGGCCGCTGAAGTGCAGGAACAAAGTGCCATCATTCAAGTCTATAATTTGCCGCCTTATGGCGGCTTATTTTCAAGGAAGACACACAGCAAATGGCCACCCGCCTGCGCTTCATGTTTGTACTCAGTGCGTGCCTGCTTCTGAGTGGCTGTCCTACCATGCGTGACTACAACGCCGAACTGAACGAGACCCTCGATTATTTCAAGGCCGGTCGGCTCGATGATGCGGTTGCCGTACTCGACCGCAACAACCCCATTCCCCCGGGCGACTTGCTTTATCACTTCGAAAAAGGCGAATTGCTGCGCCTCAGCGGTAATTTCCCCGACAGTTATCAACATTGGGACTACGCCGACCGGTTGATCGAAGGGTGGGACAATTCGCCGATGTTCGTCCCCTTCAAAAAATTCACCGAGTTCAACAGTTACAGCGCCAACGACAAGGTGCGCTTATACGATGGCTACGATTTCGAGAGAGTCGCCCTGACCACGCAAATGGCCCTGATGCTGCTCTCCGGCTCCGAAACGGAACTGGCGCGCGTCATGATCAAGAAAACCCATGAGCGCGAAGCAACCATTGCCGACAAACGTGACAAGCAATACCTGGAACTGGAAACCCAGGCGAAAGAGCAAGGGGTCGCGATGAAATTCCAGGACCTTCAGGGCTACCCGGTAGCGACCCTCGACGCCCCCGAAGTGATCGCACTGAAAAACAGCTACCAGAGTGCGTTCAGCCATTACCTAGCCGGTTTCATCTATGAAACTCTGGACGAGAAAGACCTCGCCGCGCCGGGCTATCGCCAAGCCATTGAACTGCGCCCCGACACGCCACTGCTTGAACAATCATTGCGCAACCTGGCCAAATCCCCGCTCAAGGCCGGCGAAACTGATGTTCTGTTGATCGTGCAAACCGGGCTGGCGCCGGCTCGCAGCTCGGTGCGCGTGCCGATTTCGGTGAATGTCGAGGGTGAAACCTACATCACCAACATGTCGTTCCCGATCATCGTCCCCGACACCTCCACGCCCCCCGTGGACTTCGTTATGGTGGACGGCAAAAAACACAAGCTGACGCTGCTCAACAGCTTCGGCGACATGTCACGGCGCACCTTGCGTGACGACATGCCGGGCATTATTCAACGCACGCTCCATCGCGCCCGGTCCAATGTCGAATACCTGGCTTATCTGAAAAAGCACAGGCCCGAGAAGCTTGAGGAAACACTCCTGCTGCAGACCCAACGCGAGGATGCCGACACCCGCGTCTGGCGCACACTGCCGGACAAGACGCTGGTCGCCCGCCTGCGACTCAAGAAAGGCGTGCATCAACTGACCGTGCCCAATGCGCCGGACGCAAAACCGGTCAGTTTCAAGGTGGAACAGACACATCAAGCCTTCAGCTTGCGCGCGGTGGGTAACCGCAGATTCGCCGCTGATGTGGCCTTGCAACTCGCCCCCCTTCCCGCACCGCAGGCTGCAGCCAGCCCTGCCTACCCCTGAACGGAGAATTTCATGGGATTGAAACGCTTCGCCATTGTCGCGCTGGCCCTGTTGGCTGGTTGCGCCACCGTACCGCCGCCGGAGCCGGGCAGTGCCGCCAGCAAAGTGCTGGCCACTGGACCGATTGAGGACGTGGCAATCGGCCCCATGCGCATGGCCAGGGAGAACGGTTTCCTGACAGTCAGCGCGCAGCTGAGCAACACCGATACCCAGAATCGAACGCTCTATTACCGCTATTTGTGGATGGGGCCAGAAGGTTTTCCCGTGGCCGAAGCCGACACCTGGAAAAGCTTGACCCTGTACCCCGGGCAAACCAGTTTTGTGCCGGCCATCGCCCCCGTGCCACAAGCCGTGGATTTCCGTCTGGAGATCAATACGCCGTGAACCGCCCCTTTGAGACCTTGCCCATGTTTTTACGCGTTTCGTTCCTGACCCTGGCCGCGCTGCTGATCGGTGGTTGCGCTGAGAATCGCTCGCCGGTGCTGGGCAGTGGCAACATCAGTTACGGCGACCCGAAAGCTGTGGAACTGGTGACCAACGAATTCGGCTCGACGGACCTGCAGATGATCGCTGAAAGCATGACCCGCTCGCTCGCGCAGTCGGGCGTTCTGAAAGGGCGGCCGGTGGTTCAGGTCTACGACGTGATGAACAAGACCAGCGAGTACATCGATACCCGCGAAATCACCACGTCGATCAAGACCCAACTGATGCGTTCCGGCACCGCGCGCTTTGCCAGCGACAACACGGATATGCAGAGCCAGGTCGACCACCTCAAATTGCAGAACCAGAGCGGTCTGTACAAAAAAAGTACGGTGGCCAAAACCGGCAACATGATCGCTGCGCGCTATCGTCTGGAAGGCTCGATCAGTTCGATCATCAAGCGCAGCAACGACTACAAGGACGTCTTCTACAAATTCAGCCTCCAATTGGTCGACGTCGAAAGCGGGCTGGCCGAGTGGATGGACGAGAAAGAAATCCGCAAAACCACGGAGCGCTAAGCAATGCGTGTATGGATTGGCATCATGGCCCTGGTCTGCGCCTTTAGCGCCCAGGCGGCCCCGAAAATCGCCGTCACCGACCTGGCCTATGAAGCCAGCGTGGATCAATACGTCCACGTGATCTCGGCCCGGGACAACCATCAGCAGGACTATTACGGGGCCAGCGGCTCGTCCAGTTATGACGAGTACACGACGCAGAACAGCTATCTGGAACAGACCGAAATCCGTCGTTTCAGTGGCGACATCAAAGGCCAGATGCTCAAGACCGGGATGTTCCAGTTGATTCAGGGCACGCCCTACACCGCCAGTGCCAAAAGCGATGTGTACGACGTGATCAAACGCATCAAGGCTGGCCAATTCGAAGGGGCTGACTACGTGTTGTTCGGCACACTGTCGGACATCGATTTCACCCAGGACATGAATGAACTGGCCAATACCGACAGCTATTCGGCGGTGCTGGCACTCACCCTGGTCGCGGATTTCAGTCTGATCAACACCAAGACGTACGAGATCACCTCGGCGTTCACCGCCATGGGTGAAGCCCAGGACACTAAACTGGTGAATGATCGTGATATCCACGTTTCGCTGAACCGCCCGAGAGTGGTGCGGGACGTGTCCAGGTCCTTGGGCGAGGACGTGGCTCGCCAATTGAGCGAACAGCTCGGGGATGGCAGTTATGTGCCGGCGGGGCAACCAGAGCCGCGCAATGACCTGCCACCGGATACCGCGCCAGTCATTCTGCGCTGAACGCTGGAACGAAAAAGGCGACCTCTCGGGTCGCCTTTTTGTATGGCTGATGGTTTTACACCGCCGCTTTGCGCAGAGTCGCCATAAACGCCGCAGCGCCGATAAACAATCCGGCAAACGTGCGATTCATGCGTTTTTGCTGTTTGGGCGTGCGCAACAGACGCAGCACCTTCGACGCCAATCCGGTGTAACCGGCCATGACGATCAGGTCAACGCAGACCATGGTCACGCCAATGATCAGGTACTGAGCCAGCAGCGGTGCATGCGGATCAATGAACTGCGGCAACACCGCCAGCATGAACACCAGCGCCTTGGGGTTGCTGATGTTGACCAGAAATCCCCGGAACACCAACGCCATCGGCTTGCCAATCTGGCGCACGGCCGCGTCGTCGCTCATGTCGCTGGGCAGCGCGCGCCATTGCTTGACCGCGAGGTACACCAGGTACGCCACGCCAAACCATTTGATCGCGTAAAAAGCTGAAGCAGACGCCGTGAGAATCGCGCCAACACCGGCACCAACAATCGCGATCTGCACCGCCAGACCTATTTGCAGGCCCAGGGCATTCCAGTAACCACGCCAGAAACCGTATTGCAGACCGCTGGACATCGACGCAATGGCGCCGGCACCGGGAGACAAACTTATCACCCAACAGGCGGCAAAAAATGCCAGCCATGTTTGAAGCTCCATCGCACACCTCGACTCAGACTCGTATCAGACGTCTAAGCTAATGCGGCTTTGGGCCGATGACCACCGATTTTTTGCAGGATGTTGCGGCTGCCGACCAGCGTTTACGGCTTCAGGCTCGCAAATGCGGTCTATCAGAAGACCTACTTCTCAAACCCGCTCGAAGGAATCACATCACTGCCGCGCCAGCGTCGAACCGAGCGCTGGAAGAACAGGCTGTTGGGCACTTGCACCATGGCGCTGCCGGTGCCGAGCTCTTGCGCTTCGATCAGCGTGGTGTAAAGCAGATTGATCGCCACCACCCGACCTTTGACGCCAGGCTTGTCGGTGGTGTCCACCAGCTCGACCACATCGCCGAGGCGGAACGGGCCGACGGTGAAGATCAAAACGGCGCACAGCAGATTGGAGAGCACGCTCCACATGGCGAAGAACGCCACCGCCGCGACGGCCACAAACCCGGACAACGCCGTCCAGAGTACCGTTGCCGAAACGCCAAGGCGCTCCAGCACGAAAATCAGCGCGCTGCCCATGATCAGCCAGCGCAACCCGCCGCGCAGCGGCATGAGCAACTGCGGCGGAAACGGGTAGCGATCCCCAAGACGGGTCAGGCATTTAGCAACAAACCGCTGCGCGAAGTAGCCGGCCAGCAGGATCAACAGGATTTGCGCGACGAGCCAGATCGGCTCGACCCACACCGCTGGCAGCGGCAGCTTGAAGGCTTCCATCAGGACAGCGCCTCCAGCTCCGCCTGCATGCTTTCCAGCAGTTCCAGGGCTTCCATCCAGGCTTCTTCCAGCTCGGCTTCACGCACCTTCAGCTTGGCCTGTTCCGCCAGCAGGTCACGCAAATCGTTCTTGCGCGCCGGTTCGTAAATGTCGCTGTCGCCAAGACTCGCGTCGATCTTCGCCAGCTTCTCGTGCAGCTTGCCCAGCTCGGCTTCAAGCTTGTCGGCTTCGCGCTTGTGCGGCGCCAGTTGCTGACGCAACGCAGCGGCGGCCTGGCGCTGGGCTTTCTTGTCAGTCTTGTCCGGATTGACCGGGGTGTTGCTGACCGGGACATTGCGCTGACGATAGTCGACCAGCCAGCGGGCGTAGTCTTCCAGGTCACCGTCGAACTCCTCGACCTTGCCGTCGGCCACCAGGTAGAAATTGTCAGTGGTGCTTTTGAGCAGATGACGATCGTGGGAGACCACCAATACCGCGCCACTGAACTCCTGCAGGGCCATGGTCAGCGCCAGGCGCATTTCCAGGTCCAGGTGGTTGGTCGGTTCGTCGAGCAGCAACAGGTTCGGCCGATCCCAGGCAATCAAGGCGAGGGCCAGACGGGCCTTTTCACCACCGGAGAAATTCAGCACCGGTTCATCGATACGCGCACCACGGAAATCGAAACCACCGAGGAAGTCGCGCAAGGTCTGCTCGCGTTCGGTCGGCGCCAGGCGCTGCAAGTGCAGCAACGGGCTGGCCTTGGAGTCCAGAGAGTCCAGTTGATGCTGGGCAAAGTAGCCCACGACCGTGTTCTCACCGCGCGTCAGGCGACCGGACAACGGTTCGAGTTCACCGGCGAGGTTTTTGATCAGGGTCGATTTACCGGCGCCGTTCGGCCCGAGCAAACCGATCCGCGCGCCCGGAGTCAGTTGCAGCTTGACCTTCTCCAGCACCGCTTTGTCGCCGTAACCCAGACGAGCGTCCGACAAATCAATCAATGGGCTGGAGATTTTCTGCGATTCGCGGAAGACGAAGTCGAACGGCGAATCGACGTGGGCGGCGGACAATTCTTCCATCCGCTCCAGCGCCTTGATCCGGCTCTGCGCCTGACGGGCCTTGGTGGCTTGGGCCTTGAAGCGGGCAATGTAGCTTTCCATGTGCGCACGTTGCGCCTGTTGCTTCTCGTAGGCCTGCTGTTGCTGCGCCAGACGTTCGGCACGGGCGCGTTCAAAGGCGCTGTAACCACCGCGATACAGGGTGATCTTGCGCTGATCGACATGGGCGACGTGATCGACCACGGCATCGAGGAAATCCCGGTCGTGGGAAATCAGCAGCAAGGTGCCGGGGTAGCTTTTGAGCCACTCTTCAAGCCAGATGATGGCGTCGAGGTCCAAGTGGTTGGTCGGTTCATCGAGCAGCAGCAAGTCCGATGGGCACATCAAAGCCTGCGCCAGGTTCAGACGCATCCTCCAGCCACCAGAGAAATCTCCTACCGGGCGATCCATCTGCTCATTGGTGAACCCGAGGCCGGCCAGCAGCTTGCGGGCTCGGGCATCGGCGGTGTAACCGTCGGCGCTGTCGAGTTCCGAGTGCAGGCGGGCCTGAGCCGCGCCGTCATGCGCCGCTTCGGCCGCAGCGAGGTCACGTTGCACCTCACGCAGGCGCAGGTCCCCATCGAGCACGTAGTCGACCGCCAGGCGTTCGAGCGTCTCGATTTCCTGGCGCATGTGGGCGATGCGCCAGTCGGCCGGCAGGAAGCAGTCACCCGAGTCCGGGTGCAGTTCGCCCCGGATCAAGGCGAACAGGCTCGATTTGCCGGCGCCGTTGGCACCGATGAGGCCGGCTTTGTGGCCGGCGTGCAGGGTCAGCTCAGCGTCTTCTAGCAGACGTTGAGGGCCACGCTGTAAAGTCAGGTTCTGAAGTCGAATCATAATGGCGGCGGAGTCTACCAGCTTCGCTCGCAACTGGCGCGAGTAGCACTATGTCCTCTGACCTGTGGAGCTTTTCCCTGACCACCTACGCCCGTCCCGGCGTTGAACGATCGTGCCTGCACTTGCAATCGGCAGGGGTGAACGTGTGCCTGCTGCTGTGCGGGTTGTGGCTGGAAGAACGTGGCGTGACCTGTAACGAACAACGCTTGCAGCAGCTTCGCGATGTAGCCGGGCCTTGGGACGCGGAGGTCGTGCAACCGTTGCGCGCTTTACGCCGACAATGGAAAGCCGCCGCGAGCGAGGACGCCGGGCTGGATGAATTGCGCGAACAAGTGAAGACACTGGAGATGGAAGCCGAACGGCATTTGTTGTCGCGGCTGGAGCGTTTGGCGCAGCGTTGGCCGCAGTATGAGGCGACCGATCTAACGGCCTGGCTGGAAGGTGTGGCGGCAGGCGCCCCACACCTGGACCGCGACGCGCTGCATCAGCTGCGCGTCGCGGCAACCGGCACTTAGGAAGCGCTGGTTGGGGTGGTGCTGGTGCTCGACGGGGCGGCTGGCGTTGGCGCAGGCGTAGTTGTCGAGCTTGTTGCTGGCGCTGGAGCAGCCGATGCAGCCGGTGCCGGAGCCGAAGTCGCTGGCTTTGCAACCGGCGCAGTGGCTGGCTTGGCAGTAGCGACCGGCTTTTTCATGGCTGGTTTTGCAGCTGGCTTCGCAGCGGCAGGTTTAGCTGCAGCTGGTTTTGCGGCGGCTGGTTTTACCGCAGCTTTTGCAGCCGGTTTCGCTGCAGCGGTTTTTGCCGCGGCTGGCTTGGCAGCAGGTTTGGCAGCGGCAGTTTTGGCAGCCGGTTTTGCAACTGCAGTTTTAGCAGCTGGTTTGGCAGCGGCAGTCTTGGCGGCCGGTTTTGCAGCGGCAGTTTTAGCAGCGGGTTTGGCAACGGCAGCTTTAGCGGCTGGCTTGGCAGCAGCAGTTTTAGCGGCTGGCTTTGCGGCCGATCGAGCAGCTGGTTTTGCCGCTGCGGTTTTCGCCACAGCCGGTTTGGCAGCAGCGGTTTTTGCAGCAGGTTTAGCGGCAGCTGTTTTCGCAGCAACTGGCTTGGCGGCAGGTTTGGCAGCCGTCGTTTTAGCAGCTGGTTTGGCAGCGCTGGCAGCGACTGGTTTTTTCACCGCCGGTTTTGCAGCAGGCTTGGCTGCAGCTTTCACCGGTACCTTGGCAGCAGGCTTGGTCGGTGCTTTTGCAGCAGCCGGTTTTGCAGCAGCTTTCTTGGCAGGTGCCGCAGCTGGCTTGGCCGAACGCAGGGACAACGCCTTGACGACAGCCTCTTGTACACGACCGACGCCCTGGGCCAGTTTCAGGCTTTCTTGAGCATCGCGCTTGAGTTGCAGAATGTAGCTACGCGTTTCGGATTGACGATCTTTGAGGGCATCGAGCAAGTCCTCAAGTTCTTTCACCGCATCCTTGGCTTTGGTTTGCGCCTTGGCTTTTCCAGCTGCTGCGGCGTCCTGCAATTTGGTACGGGACTTGTGCAATTTCTCCTGCGCTTTCCCGCGCTGTTTTTCCAGTTTGGCGAGCAGTTTTTCAGCATCAGCCAAGGCTTGCGAACAAGCGGTTTCCAAATGCTCGAGCAGACTGCCCGAGAGTTGTTGGAGTAAGTGCAACGGGGTATTTACTGGCTTCTTGGTGGCCGACATGGTTTACCTCCTGGCTGACGTGGGTGCGGCTCATACTAGACCTCTGCAGACACCGCCGCTAGGGCATGTTGACAGTATCGAAAGCGCTGCGTTGCAACGAATCGAAAATCTTCTGCACTTGCGCAAAACCAGTTTACCTTCGAGCGCTTTCACACTGGCATAATCCACCGCATCTCAGGTCGGAGAGTGCCCATGTCGCGCTACCTTTTTTTATCGCTGTGCGTGTTTTTTTCCGTTGCCCAGGCCGCGGAAAAAACCACTGCAAATGACGCTCACGATCTCGCTTACAGCCTGGGTGCGAGTTTGGGCGAACGCTTGCGCCAAGAGGTGCCGGACCTGCAAATCCAGGCACTGCTCGACGGCTTGCAGCAAGCTTACCAAGGCAAACCGCTGGCGTTGAAAGACGAGCAGATCGAACAGATTCTTGCCCAGCATGAAGCGCAAGTCGCCGAGCAGTCCTCCGTCCCGCAAAGTGAAGTTGCGCTTGAAAAAGAGCAACATTTTCTCGCCGAGGAAAAAGCCAGGCCGGGTGTTCGCGAACTGGCGGATGGAATTTTACTGACGGAGTTGGCGCCAGGCACTGGAGCGAAGGCTGGCCCAAATGGAAAGGTCGAAGTGGTGTATATCGGACGCCTTCCGGACGGCACCGTGTTCGACCAGAACAGCAAGCCGCAATGGTTCAGTCTCGATAGCGTAATCAGCGGCTGGCGCAGCGCCTTGCAAAACATGCCGGTCGGCGCGAAATGGCGACTGGTGATTCCATCGTCTCAAGCCTACGGCGCGGACGGTGCCGGCGACCTGATCGCGCCGTTCACGCCGCTGGTGTTTGAAGTCGAATTGCGCGGCGTCACGAGCTGATAGCCAGAAACGAAAAACGGCGCGCATCGCGCACCGTTTTTCAGCTTCCCTTTGGAAGGGAGGATCTTGCAGGGAAGACTCAGGCCTGAACCGAGTCCTCTTCCTTGTGAGCGGTGTGCAGCACTTCGATCAGACAATCTTCCAGCTCGAAGCGCTCGTGCAACAGCCCGCCCAGCTCCTTGAATTTCTCCGCGACACATTTGCCTGCATCACACAGGTCGTTGAACGCGAGCAGCTTCTCGGTGATGACATCGATGCGCGGGTAGATGGTCTCGGCGAGTTCCAGACCACGCTTGTCGTTGAAGGCTTTGGCCTCCCCGGTCAGCTGTTCGTAGATCTCGAAATGCCCGGCAGACACGTAGTCAACCAGCACTCCGCAGAATTCCTGCAAAGGCTTTCGATTTTCGCCCAAAGCCTCTGGCTTGGCACCGAGAGCATCGTAGGCTCGAACCAGTTCGTGACGCTCCTGCAACCAGCGATCGATCAGCAGATGCACTCCACCCCAGCGTTCCTGAGCATTCTGACAACTTTCGAGCATGGTGATCTCTCTTCCCTTGTGGGTCATGCTGCCCTACACCTGTCGCAGACTTGAAATCAAGAAACGACCAGGCAGAGCGTCATCGAGCAACATAATTCCAATGACACGTGCGGGCCAGATTATGCCCGCGCGACAATGGCTTCAAGGTACGCAGGAGATAAAGTTCATACAAGTGTTTAATCTCCCGCCGGCGCCCGGTGCGACGACGTGCCGCTGAGCGGTCGTTTGCAGGCAAGCCAGACAATGCGCAGCAACTGATAGATCCCCAGGATCGTCATCGCCATGAACAGCAGCAGACTCCATTCCGGGAGGCTCAAATCGAATAGTGTCCAGGAGATTTCTGCGCAATCCGCGTCCCCGTTGAACATTTTCGTCACTCGGCACAACCACGGTAAGTCCTCATGAAACGCCCCGGAATTGACCGGACAAGCCGAGAGCTGCAACGGATCGCTCTGTAGCAAAACCTGTCGCCATGCGGTGACCGTACCCGCAAGGCTGCAGAACAGACCGAGCAGCCAATAGAGGAAGTTCCCGAAGCGGCCAGGGCCATGTACCGAAGCCACCAGGCAGACACCGGCGAACAATGCCAGGCAAAGCCGCTGCAAAAGGCACAATCCGCAAGGCTTGAGGCCGACAGCATATTCCAGGTAGTAGGAAACACCCAAGGCCAGGGCACCTGCAATGAAAGCCATGAAAAACAAGGAGCGTGAGCAGGCCAAAAACATGGCTTATCCGTAACAGTAGAGACAGGCTGTTACGGTAGAGGAAAGCGCGCCAGCCTTTCAAGGCAGGCCAGCACGGACACTTCACCAAAAGTGTAGGGAATTCCCGACAGGAGCTAGAGGACTTGGTGTAGTCCCATGTAGGACGATGCCTATCAGGGACTACAGCACCAAACATTCAACCCGTTTCAGGTCGAATAACAGGCCAAAAAATCAGCCCCCGTCCCGGTAGTAGCTGCGCAACGCTACAGCTACGGGGCACCGGCTTCAGGCGTAAACGGGAGCCGGCAGCGGTGCCGCCAACAAACGCTCATCCAGCAGCCCCAGACCTTCCTGAAACAACTGGTTGCTGCGTTCCGTGTCGCCCAGTTGCGCGAGCAACCGTGCCAGTTCGGCGCACGCCTCGGGATTGCGCTGCACCCGCAAGCTGCTTTCCAGATAGTCCCGCGCCTTACCCCACAGACTGCTTTGCAGACACAAGCGGCCCAGTGTCAGTAACAGGCTCGCGTCTGCCGGGTGATCCTTGAGCCAACCTTCGGCAGTGTTCAACTGACGCGCCGGATCGCTACCGCGAACCAAGCCGTAGAGACGCGCCAGGTGACTGTTGTACTCACGTTTGAGGGCCGTGCGCAGAACCTCTTCAGCTTCGACTTGCGCACCCAATTGCCGCAACTGTTCTGCGTAGGCCAGCACCAGCTGTGGCTCCTGACGCTGAGCGGAAGTGAGCTGCTGCCAGGCGCGGTTAAGCGATTGCAGTCCGACCGTGCCGTCCTCTTCCTGACGCGCCGCCAGCGTAAGGTTTTCGCCCCAGGCCCGGCGTTCCAGTTCGGTCAGTTCGGCGGGTGGCAATACTTTATCCTTGCGCAGCTCCGGCAGTAGAAGAATAACTGCCGACCAATCGCCGCGCTGCTGGTGCAGACGCTGCAACTGGCGCAAGGTCTGGACGTTATGAGGATGACGTTCGTGCATCGCTTGTAGCGTCGCCAGGGCGCCTTCGGTGTCGCCTCGATCGGTCTGCAACTGGGCATGACTCAACGCGATGGCCAGTTCGGCCTGGGGCTGACGCTCAAGGGCGCGCTCCAGCAAGTTGTCGCTTTCCTCGTAAAGACCTTGTTCATTGGCGGCACGCGCCGCGCCGAGGTAGTAGAGCAGCGGTTGGCGCTCTGCTTCGGCGGCGCGATGCAGATGACGTTGCGCACTGGCCCAGCGCCCCTCGGCCAAGTCCAGTTGGCCGTGCTCGATCGCCACTTGCACCCGACGACTGCGATTGCGTCGGGACCACGGATTGACCACGCCACTGGAGGTCGCCACCAACTCGATCAACGCCTTGATGCCCCAGAACACCAGCCAGAGCACCGCGACCAGCGCCAGGGTTGCCCACAGGCTCGCTTCATAGCGAAAGGTTTTGTAGGCGATCAACACGTAACCGGAATGCTCGGCGATCGCCAGGCCCAGCGCGGCGGCCGCCGCGATGACCAGAAACACGATCACATAGAGACGCTTCATGGCGTGGCCTCCGGCGCAGTGTTCGCAGCAGGTTTGGCCATTGGCTTGATCGAATCTTCGGCGTTCACATTACGGCGCTCCAGATAACCCTGAACCGTGCTCAACGTTGCGGTCAGGTCCGGCGTGATGACCGTGACCGGCTGCGTGCTCAACTCGGCCACCTGTTCAAGCATGACTTTGCTTTGCGGGTTGTCCGGGTTGAAATTGCCTTTCAATACGTCACGCGCCTCGGCCAGCGCCTGGGTATAAACAGCGGCCTGACCGTTGAGCGCGGCCCATTGCGCTTGTTCAAGTGTCAGGCTCAGGGCCAGGCGCACCTGACTCAGACTCTGCCCAGCCAGCAACGGACGAACATTCTTGTCGGCATTGAAGTCGATGCGGATGTAGCGCGAAATCTGATCCCACCACTGCGCCCAACGACTGGCGCCATCGCCATCGGCGGTCAGGCCCAACAGCGACTCACCGCGATCCTTGTACTCGGGCGCCAGTTCAGTGAGGTTAATGACCTGATCACGCAAAGCGCCCAGTCGCAGGAACAGTCCGGTGCGATCCGGTTGTTCGGTGCTGCGCAGAGCCACCAGGGTTTTGGCCACTTGCTCGCGAGCGGCAAAAGAACCTGGGTCGTTCTGTTCACGAAGAATTTCATCGGCACCCTGCACCAGGGCCTGGGCGCTGCTGATGTCCTGCAGCGCAGAAAGGCGCAGGCTGGCCAGACGCAACAAGTGCTCTGCTTCGGCCAGACGCCAATCCTTGCGACTGGCACCGAGGACGGTTTCCAGACGCTGGTTCAGGCGTTGCTGATCCGCCTGAAGCTGAATCACCAGACGGCTGCGAGCATCCAGCTCCTCGGCCGCGGGCAGTTGCTCAAGGCGCGCGCTCAGTCGTTGTTCATTAAGTTTCAGACTTTGCGCCTGATCGCTCAACGCCTGGACCTGGCTCAATTGCTGCTGGGTATTGGCTTGCAGGTGACGCACCTGCCAGACACCCCAACCGCCTACGGCAACACCGGCAGCGCCCAACAGCAGCGCGACGATTGCCAGCCCATTGCCCCGGCGCTGCACAGCAGCGGGTGGTGGTGTTTGAACCGGTGCATCAACCGGCGCATCAAGCACCGGCTGGACGTCATCTTTAGGCAAGGCTGTTTCGCTCACGTATCCATCCTTTGCGTTAAAAAACGGGTTCGGGATGCTCCCGTAACGCCGTCAGCAAAGCCGCGGCACTGGCGCCACGACAATCCACAACTGTCAGGGCCCCGGCGGCACGTGCCAGCTCGGCGACCCTGGGGCTTGGAACAAACAACGGCAACCGCGCCAGCGCAGGCCAGGCATCACCCGCCAATTGGCGCAGGTGCTCAAAACCCTGCCCACTGCTGACCACCAGCCCGTTCAAGCGTTCCGCTTCAATCCGGTCAGGCAACGCCGTCGGCGGATACTGAGGCAGCCCCCGACGGTACAACTCCAGATACTCGACACTAGCACCAAGCTCGCGCAAACGCTCAGCCAGCAACTCACGACCACCCTCCCCGCGCATGATCAACACGCGAGAAAAGGGTCGAGCGACAGCCTCACGCAACGAGGGAAGTTCAAGCAAGGCTTCACTGTCATCGCCCTCGGCAGGAAAACCCACACTCAACCCGTTATCCGCGAGGATCTGCGCGGTTGCCGCACCCACGCTGAACCAGCTTGGGGACGATGGCTGCGGCTCGTATCGATTGAGCAAGTCAACGCCGATTCGAGCCGCCGGCTTGCTGACCACGATCACCGCGTCAAACCGGTTCAGCCCCTGAATGACGTCGAGCATTGTGTCAGAGACCGGGATCGGGGCTATTTCCAAAAGCGGCAAACTGCTGCTGAAAATCCCCACTTGCGCCAACGCGCCACTCAACGCCGCTGATTCATCCGCAGGGCGTGTCAGCAGCAGGCGCCAACCCGTCACTCGTGACCTGCCTCGCCGTAAACCGCTTTGAGGATGTCGTTGGCACCCTGGCTCAGCAAGTCTTCGGCGACTTGTACGCCCAAGGCTTCTGCGTCACCGCGCGGCGCACGGGCCTCGGCGCTGAGCAGCAGGCCGCCGCTCGGATCGCCCACCAGGCCGCGCAACCAGAGCTGCTCACCTTCCAGCACGGCGTAGCAGGCGATCGGCACTTGGCAGCCGCCATTCAGATGCTTGTTGAGAGTACGTTCAGCGATCACCCGAGTCGCGGTGTCCTGGTGATGCAGCGGCGCCAGCAACGCGTGGATTTCGCTGTCGGCGCTGCGGCATTCAATACCGACTGCGCCTTGGCCACCGGCTGGCAAGCTATCGTCGACGCTGATCGCCGAGGTAATACGATCTTCAAAGCCTAGGCGAATCAGGCCGGCCGCCGCCAGGATGATGGCGTCGTATTCGCCGGCATCGAGCTTGGCCAGACGGGTGTTGACGTTGCCGCGCAGAAAGCGGATTTCCAGGTCCGGGCGACGGGTCAACAATTGGGCTTGGCGACGCAGGCTCGACGTACCGACGATGCTGCCCGGTGGTAACGCATCCAGGCTGGCATAAGTGTTGGAGACGAAGGCATCACGCGGGTCTTCGCGCTCGCAGATGCAAAACAGACCAAGGCCTTCGGGGAAGTCCATCGGCACGTCTTTCATGGAGTGCACCGCGATGTCGGCTTCGTTTTCAAGCAGCGCGGTTTCCAGCTCCTTGACGAACAGGCCCTTGCCACCGATTTTCGACAGCGGCGAGTCGAGCAGCTTGTCGCCGCGACTGACCATGGGCACCAGCGTCACGAGCAGACCCGGATGGGCCTCGATCAGACGGGCTTTGACGTATTCGGCCTGCCACAGGGCGAGAGCACTTTTGCGGGTGGCGATGCGGATTTCGCGAGAGGACATGGATCAATCCGTACTGAATAGATACGGCGGATAATAACAGCTCAGCCAAATCCACTTTGACTTGTATCAGACACTGCGCGGCCTCCCTGGCCTCGAATGTCCAGCAATCGGGTATGAAATCCGCCTGCGAACAGCGTTTTAAAGCTGTTGCATCATTTTTCGCACACCGGCCACATGGCGGCGGCTGACGATCAGGGCGTCACCGTTCAGGCCTTTGAGGAACAGCTGAAAATGCCCCAGAGGCGTACGTTGCAGGCGCTCGATACGCTCGCGAGCGACCAGTGCATTACGGTGGATTCGTACGAATCGATCGCCGAACTCATCTTCAAGGGCCTTGAGCGGCTCATCCAGCAGTACTTCGCCGCCTTCGTGGCGCAAGGTCACGTACTTATGATCGGCAATGAAGTACACCACCTGACCCAAGGGGATCAGTTCAATGCCCTTACGGGTACGGGCACTGATATGGCTACGCGGGCCGCTGCCGGTTTCGGCGGCGGGACGGGTCAGGGCTGCGAGCTGGACGCGATTGGGCCGCTCGGCTTTTTTCAATGCTTCTTGTAAATGTTCAGTTCGCACAGGCTTCACCAGATAGCCCACGGCGCTGGCCTGCAGGGCTTCCACGGCAAATTCATCGGGCCCGGTGCAAAACACCACGGCGGGCGGGGTTTCGCGTTCGCACAACCGGGCAGCCACTTGCAGGCCATCAAGGCCTGGCATACGGATATCGAGCAGCACGATATCCGGCTTGTGGCTGTCGATCAGTGCCAACGCCTCTTCGCCGTTCGTGGCGCTGGGCTCCAGGACACTGTATCCCTCAAGTTCGCCAACCATTCGGCTCAGGCGCTCGCGGGCTAGGGGTTCGTCATCAACGATCAGGACATTCATATTGCGCTGGATTCCTGCGTGAGTCTCGCACAAGGATAGCGTAGACAGGGGAAGTGACGTCCGTCACCGCGATCCACGCTAAGACTGGCGCGAGGGCCAAAAAGTGCCGCGAGACCGGCGGCTAAATTTTCAACTGCCGAGTATTTGGAGGCTCTGGCCCGCGTTAGCGAGGTATCGCCGTAGGGTTTGCCGATACACAATATGAACACCCCCTCTTCTTATAGTCAGCGGCAGCGCCCAGAAGTGCGCTGATCCTACTGTCCAACTGTAGACGGTTGCCGAGACGATATTGCTCAATTGAAAAATATCGTTGTGCAATTTCCCACAAGGCCTTTCCTGAGTATGGACCGGGGGATGAGAAAAAAACGTGTCGACCAGTGTCAGCGACACGATTGGCAACCCTGTTATTATCCGCGACAGCTTTCAACGACATTTTTTTCCAGCCGATACGAGCGAATTCATGAGCACTGACAAGACCAATCAGTCCTGGGGCGGCCGCTTCAGTGAACCCGTCGACGCCTTCGTCGCCCGCTTCACCGCCTCCGTCACTTTCGACCAGCGCCTGTATC
>Ga0157371_10001464_pt1 | contig 24492 bp, 20 predicted proteins | sample C45metaG_FD_113462 | JGI IMG/M metagenome (GOLD analysis project Ga0157371, IMG submission 113462) | Corn rhizosphere microbial communities from Kellogg Biological Station, Michigan, USA - C4-5 metaG | ecosystem: Host-associated > Plants > Roots > Rhizosphere > Soil | place: USA: Michigan...
GCGGCGTACACCCCGGCGGTAGACGTATTCGCACCCCACTGGCCGCCGGACCCGGCAGACACCGGGAAGTCGGAATCGCCCAAACGCACGACCACTTTTTCCAGCGGAACGCCCATCATCTCCCGGCGGTCTGGGCGATGATGGTGTAACTGCCGGTGCCGATATCGGTCATATCGGTCTCCACCGTCACGATGCCCTGCGCGTCGAGATGCACCCGCGCACCGGATTTATCCAGCAGATTGTTACGAAAACCCGCCGCGACACCCATACCGATCAGCCAGCGTCCATCGCGAACCTGTGCCGGTGTGGCGTTACGCCGGTGCCAGCCGAATTTATCTGAGCCGGTGCGCAGGCACTCGATCAACTGACGACGTGAAAAGAAACGCTCGGTATTGAGCGGATCGACCTGCGTGTCGTTCAGAATACGAAACTCCACCGGATCAACGCCGGCTTTCTCCGCCACTTCGTCGATAGCGATTTCCAGCGCCATCAGGCCGGGCGCTTCTCCTGGAGCACGCATGGAATTGCCTTCGGGCAGATCCAGCTGTGCCAGCCGCAGTCCGGTCAGGCGGTTTTTGCCCGCGTAAAGCAGTTCGCTTTGCTGAACGGCCAGCTCCGGTGCGCCGCCTGGCAGGTTGCCGGACCAGCTTTCGTGGGCGATGGCAGTGATGCGGCCTTTTTCATCGGTGCCGATGCGGATATGCTGAATAGTGGCCGGACGGTGCGTGGTGTTATTAGGGATCAGCGGTCGCGGCAACATCACTTTCACCGGTCTGTTGACGGCACGCGCCGCCAGTGCCGCCAGCACGGCATCGCTGCGCAGAAACAGTTTGCCGCCGAAACCGCCGCCGATGTACGGCGAAATCACCCGCACCTTCTCTTCGGGAATATTCAGCGTTTTGGCAAGTTCACTGCGACACCAGGCGATCATCTGGTTCGAGGTGCGCAGGACCAGCTTGTCGCCTTCCCAGACGGCCAGCGAGGCGTGCGGTTCCATCGCCATATGGCTCTGATCCGGCGTCGTATAAATGGCGTCATGCTGCACCGGCGAGGCAGCGAAGGCGGTGTCGAAATCACCTGCGGTTTTGTCTGGCGTATCTTCCGGCGGAGTGGTGACGGCAGGCTTTTGCTCCGCCAGGCTGTACGTACCTTGTTCACGCTGGTAGTCAACGTGGATCAATGACGCGGCGGCGCGTGCCTGCTCGAACGTCTCCGCCACAACCACAGCAATCGCCTGATGATAGTGTTCAATCTGTGGGCCGCCCAGCAGTGCGGCGGTATTCATCTCACCTTTGCCCAGCTTCCCGGCGTTGGCCGCGGTGACGATGGCCAGCACGCCGGGCGCGCTTTCGGCGTCATGCAGGTCCATCGCGGTGATCCGGCCTTTGGCAATGGCGGCCCCGAGGACATAACCGTAAGCGGCGCCCGGCACTTCATTCTGCCATTCATAGGCGTAGGGCGCGGTGCCGGTGGTTTTCAGCGGACCGTCGATGCGGTCATGCGCACGACCAACCACTTTCATCTGGTCGATCGGATTGTCTGTTGCAGGCGTGTCGAATTTCATTTGTTATGCCCTCGCTTCAGTCAGCACGGAGGCGAGCGTTCGCTTCGCCAGTATCAGCTTGAACGCATTCTCAGGCGTCGGTTGCGCAGCGGCGAACAACCGCGCGTAAACCTCTCCCGCACCGTTCGCCACCTGTGCATCGGCTTCTGCCAGCCTCCAGGGTTTATGCGCCACACCGCCGAGTGCGACACGACCGGTGCCGTCGGGCTGTACGATGGCAGCAACCGACACCAGCGCAAAAGCGTAAGATGCGCGGTCACGGACTTTGCGGTAAACATGCGTGCCTCCCGCAGGGGGCGGCAGGATAACGGCGGTGATCAGTTCACCTGTGGCCAGCACGGTTTCCAGATGTGGCGTATCGCCCGGTGCAAGGTAGAAGTCGGCCAGCGGAATGAGGCGCACCGCGCCGTCAGGGTTGATGGTTTCGACTACGGCATCGAGCAATTGCATCGCGACAGCCATGTCGCTCGGGTGTGTGGCGATGCAGGCCGCGCTTGAGCCGACGACGGCATGCTGGCGACTGAAGCCCCTGATGGCCGCACAACCACTGCCGGGCTGGCGTTTATTGCACGGCTGGTTGGTATCGTAAAAATACGGGCAGCGGGTACGCTGGAGCAGGTTACCGGCGGTAGTCGCCTGATTGCGTAACTGGCCGGAGGCTCCCGCCAGCAGCGCCCGCGACAGCACAGCATAGTCGCGGCGGATGCGCAAATCAGCGGCCAGATCGGTATTACGTACCAGCGCGCCAATGCGCAAACCGCCGTTGCCGTCGGGTTCAATGGTATCCAGTGCCAGACCGTTGACGTCGATCAGATGGGAAGGTTGCTCGATCTCAAGTTTCATCAGATCCAGCAGGTTGGTGCCGCCCGCAATAAATTTTGCACCGGGATGCTGTAAGGCACTGCTGGCGGCGCCGGCGGGTGTCGTCACCCGTTCATAGGTAAAAGCCTTCATGGTTTTTGCCCTCCGGCGACGTCTTCAATCGCGGCAAGAATGTTGGAATACGCGCCGCAGCGGCAGATATTGCCACTCATGCGTTCGCGGATTTCTTCTGCGGTACGCGGTGGAGGAGAAACCAGATCCAGCGTGACGTGGCTGGGAATGCCGCTTTCGATTTCCTGTAACACGGCGACTGAGGAGCAGATCTGCCCTGGCGTGCAGTAACCGCACTGGTAGCCGTCGTGTCTGATAAATGCGGCCTGCATCGGATGCAGGTTGTCAGGCGTGCCAAGACCTTCAATAGTGGTGACGTCGGCGTCCTGATGCATCACCGCCAATGTCAGGCAGGAGTTGATACGGCGGCCATCGACGATAACGGTACAGGCACCGCACTGACCGTGATCGCACCCTTTTTTAGTGCCGGTCAGTTGCAGGTTTTCGCGCAAGGCGTCCAGCAGGGTGGTGCGTGTATCCACGACCAGTTGGCGGATCTGGCCGTTCACTTTCATTTTAAGATGGGACTGATGTGTTTCATTGTCATGGTTGCTCATGCCAGACCTCCGGTATTACAAAATTTGAATCCAAAAAGGGGGTGACTTCGCGGGTGCCTTTGCGGCATTTTTTTATCACGAAGCCTTAAGCATAGTCGGCGATGGCGTTGGGATTAATCCTGAAGTCCGGCTTCTTCAGTTTATTCCACTTTCAGTCCTGCTTTTTTCCCTTCACCGGCTTCGTCAGTTCCCGCGCATAACGGATGAAATCCGCCAGTGCTTTGTTTTTCAAATGCCGCTGCCAGCTGAGCGTCAGCGTGGTGGTCGCACCGGGATCGGTCAGGAAACAGTAATTCACATCGGGGATCATCACTGATCGCTGGGTTTCCGGGACTAACGTCACGCCCATGCCCATCGATACCAGCCCGATAGCCACCGACACATCGCGTGTGAACTGAATTTTCTGCGGCACAAATCCGGCCTGCTGGCAGGCGTTAAGTGCCGACCAGCCGAGGCCGACACCCGGCGGATCTTTCTGGATAAGAAACGGAGAGTCCGACAGCGAGGATAGGTCGATTTTTTGTCCTGAACAGGCCGGATGGTCGCGGGGCAGTACGGCGATCAGCGGACGGGTAGCAACCTCGAGATATTCCAGCTCAGGGAACTGCGGCACAGGTGAACGCACCAGCGCGATATCCAGCTGATAATTGAGCAAAAGTGTTAGCTGCTCGTGAACGTTATGTTCTTCAATGACGATATCAATATCGGGTTTATGTTTGCGGTAACCATTAATTAACAGCGCGAGGGCCGGATCCAGAATCGACGATCCGACATAACCCAGTTTGAGTTGTCCTTTATGTCCAAGCCGCAAACTGCGGGCGTTCTCGAGGAATTTCTCGTAGTGGGTGATGGCGATGCGCGCTTCTTCTACCAGTTGCTGCCCCTCGAAGGTCAGCGCCACATGGCGCTTATCACGGGTGAAAAGGGGGATCCCCAGAGACTGTTCCAGTGCCTTTATTTGCTGGCTTAATGCGGGCTGGGCGATGTTCAGTTGCAGCGCAGCTTTACCAAAATGCAGTACTTCCGCCAGCACCACAAACGAGTGTAATTGTCGGTAATCCATATGTCCTCCGGTGCATTTCCTCATAATAATCCCTTATTAAAAAGCCGCGTATTGTTATTGGACTCTTATCACCCATTCTTTGCAAACTGGCGGGGTAGCGGCGATGAACAGCAGGCCGCTGTATCCTCAATGACATGAATTAAAGGGGCATGAGATGTCTGAAGAAAAAACAAAAGTGACTGATCTTCGTTCCGCGCTGGAGGTGTTGAGCCAGTACGACGACGAACTGATCTACACCGATGAACCTGTAGACCCGATTGCGGAGTTATCCGGTGTATACCGCTACGTTGGCGCACACGGCACCGTCAAACGTCCGACTCAGGTGGGGCCGGCGATGATCTTTAATAAGGTCAAAGGGTATAACGACATGCGGGTGCTGATTGGCCTGCTGTCTTCGCGTAAACGTGTTGCCCGTTTGTTTGGCACCACGCCGGAGAATCTGGCGTTTATGCTGAAAGATTCCGTATCGAATCCCATTCCGCCGATTGTTATTCCGCGTGAAAAAGCGGTCTGTCAGGAAGTGGTTCATCTGGCGACCGATCCGGATTTCGACATTCTGAAAATCCTGCCAGCGCCGACCAATACGCCGGAAGATGCGGGCCCGTATTTCACCCTCGGCATGTGCTACGCCGCTGACCCTGAAACCGGCGAGCATGACGTGACCATTCACCGCCTGTGCGTGCAGAGCAAAGATGAAATCTCCATGTATTTTGTGCCCGGCCGCCATCTGGATGTGTTCCGTCAAAAAGCCGAAGCCGCAGGCAAAGCGCTGCCCATCACCATCAGCATCGGCGTTGATCCGGCGATTGAAATAGGTGCGTGTTTTGAGCCGCCAACTACGCCGCTGGGCTTTGACGAGCTGTCGATCGCAGGCAGCCTGCGTAATCAGGCCGTGGAGCTGGTGGATGCTCTGACCGTCAATGCGCGCGGTATTGCCAACGCCGAAGTGGTCATCGAAGGTGAACTGGTGCCGAACTACCGTGTTCGCGAAGACCAGAACACGAATACCGGCAAAGCGATGCCTGAATTCCCGGGTTATACCGGTGCGGCACAGGCCGAAGTGCCGGTGATTAAAGTGAAAGCCATTACCCACCGCCGCCATCCGATCCTGCAAACCTGTATCGGCCCGAGTGATGAACACACCAATATGGCCGGTATCCCGACCGAAGCCAGTATTTTGCAGATGGTGGAACGTGCGCTGCCTGGCTTTGTGCAGAACGTTCACTGCCCGTCACCGGGTACCGGTAAATACCTCGCGGTATTGCAGGTGAAAAAACGCTTTGCGGCGGATGAAGGTCGTCAGCGTCAGGCGGCAGTGCTGGCATTTGCTGCCTTCTCAGAGCTGAAACATGTGATGCTGGTGGATGAAGACGTTGATATTTTCGATCTCAACGACGTGATCTGGGCGATGACCACCCGCTATCAGGGCGACGTCAGCACGGTCTTTATTCCCGGTGTGCGCTGCCATCCGCTTGATCCGTCTTCCGATCCGGCCTTCAGCCCGTCGATACGTGACCACGGTATTGCCTGCAAAACCATTTTCGACTGCACAGTACCTTACAACCTGAAAGCGAATTTCCAGCGCAGCGAGTTCCTCGACGTGGATGTGAACCGCTTTATTCCAGGCTTTACTAAAAAATAAGAAGGCAACGGCGGAACTATGAAGTTAATGACCAGGAGTAATAACTCATGATTATCGGACCTTATATCAACGGTTCCGCCGTATTGCTTGGCGGGATTGTCGGCGCGTTACTCAGTCACCGGCTGCCGGAACGTCTGCGGACGTCCATGCCGCTGATTTTCGGTGCGGCCTCGATGTGTATGGGCGTCGTGCTGGTAGTTAAAGTCAGCCACATGCCGGTGATGGTGCTGTCAGTTATCCTCGGTGCGCTGCTGGGCGAACTCTGTTATCTGGAGAAGGGCATCGGCAAGATGGGCAGTAAAGCGCGCAGTCTGGTGGAGGTTTTTGTGAAATCCGATCCGGGTGATCAGGCGTCTCAGGAACAGTTTCTGCAAAGCTACGTGGCGATTATCGTGCTGTTTTGCGCCAGCGGTACCGGGATTTTCGGTTCCATGCATGAGGGCATGACCGGTGATACCAGCGTGCTGATCGCCAAATCGTTCCTCGATTTGTTCACCGCCGCTATTTTTGCCACCACACTCGGTTTCGCCGTGGCGGTGGTCGCGGTGCCGCAGCTCATCATCCAGTTGCTGCTGGCGTACGGCGCAGTATTTATTCTGCCGCTGACCACGCCGGAAATGCAGGCGGACTTCTCAGCCGTCGGCGGTGTATTAATGTTCGCCACCGGTTTCCGTATTTGCGGCATCAAAATCTTCCCGGTCGCCAATATGCTGCCGGCGCTGATCCTTGCCATGCCAATATCAAGCTTATGGGTTCATTTCTTCTGATTCAGACCATTTCCGCTATCACCCACCACTCAGCTTCTTCCGGCAGAGGCGGCGGTTGCCGCCTTCTTCCTGTTTGCGAACCGTGGCGAAAACGACATTGTCCTGAAAGCTGAACGCCTGGTAAACGAAGCTAAAACAGCACGCCTTTTAAGAATGTGGGAGTAGAAAACTTAACGCGGCGGGGAATAGAATCCTCCGTCGCTTATTCTTTTTATGAAGGCTCGTTATGAAAAAACTCTTTCTTATCATTATGGTTTCAGCACTGGCGGGTTGTGTCAGTGAGCACCCTAAACCGCAAAAACATCAGACCGGGATGGCGAATCCGGCGGCAGTCTATTGTCATGAGAGAGGCGGCAGATCGGTGAGTGTGCAAACGCCGCACGGTGTCCGTGCCGACTGCGTATTTGCAGATGGCCGGGGTATCGATGAATGGGAACTGTACCGCCGGGATCACGGATAATAATTAACGTGCCAGGCACAGGCAAACAACCCGATTTCACGTTTATCTGTTCACGACGGGATGTGATACTTTGAACCCATTAGCGTGCCGGTGAGAGCAACTCATCGCTTTGGATTCAGAACAGCACAGAGGGTTTATGGCGGTCATTTCCCAACACATTATTGAGCAGGCAAAACACTGGCGCAGGGACTTCCATATGCGCCCGGAACTGGGGCTGAATGAACATGGCACCGCAAAAATAATCAGTGAGCTGTTGCTGTCATTTGGTCTTGAAGTTCACACGGGGATTGCGGAAACCGGCGTTATCGCCACGTTGCGAAATGGCGAAGGGCCGTCCATTGGCTTGCGCGCAGATATCGATGCCTTGCCTATTCATGAACTGAATGACTTCGCTCACCAGTCGCAAAATCCGGGGCTGATGCACGCCTGCGGTCACGACGGGCATACGTCGATTTTGCTGGGGCTGGCAAAACATCTTAGTGAGAACCGCCATTTTCGCGGCACGGTGCATTTCATCTTCCAGCCAGCAGAAGAGAATTTCGGTGGCGGTGAAATGATGGTGAAAGAAGGGCTGTTTGAACGCTTCCCGATGCAGGCGGTTTACGCGCTGCATAACTGGCCGGGCTTGCCGGTCGGCGAAGTGGCAGTCAGTCAGGGGCCGATGATGGCGTCGCAGGACAATTTCTATATCACCCTCACCGGAAAGGGCTGCCACGCGGCGATGCCTGAACTCGGTGCCGATCCTGTGGTGGCTGGCGCGCAACTGATTTTATCTCTGCAAAGTCTGATTTCCCGCCGTCTGTCGCCGCTGGAACAAACGGTGATCAGCCTGACCCAGCTTCAGGCCGGGGAAGCCATCAACGTGATCCCGGAAACGCTGCAAATGTCGGGAACACTGCGTTGCCTGAGCAGTAAAACCCGTGAAACCTGCTGGCAGCTGATTGAGGAATACGTCAAAGCGGTGCCGCAGCCGTTTGGTGTGAAAGGGGAAGTGCGCTGGGAATATGGCTATCCGGTGACGCAAAATCATGCGGCGCAGGCGGATATTGTGCGTGTCGCGGCAGAGAACACGCCGGGCATTCAGAAAGTGCATTTCAACAATGCGCCGTCGATGGCCGCCGAAGACTTTGCCTATTTACTCGAAGCCTGTCCGGGCGCGTACTTCTGGTTAGGTGCCGATGGCGCCACGCCGTCAGCGTCTTTGCACAGCCCGCGTTATGACTTTAATGACGATATTATTCCGCTGGGTATCGGCGTGCTGACGACGCTGGTTGAGCGTGAACTGAAAGCATAACGCCCGCGCCGCGCATACAAAAAGGCCGGACATTTTACAGATGTCCGGCCTTTTTCATGATATTGACCCGTCCTGATTAGCGTTGATTACACCCGGAAATGCCCCACGGCGATGGCCAGTCCGGTTGCCTGTTCCTGCAACGCCGACGCGGCGCCGGTGGATTGCTGAACCATCGCCGCGTTCTGCTGCACCATGCCGTCGAGCTGGGTGATGGCGCGGTTAATTTCGTGAATGCTCTGCATCTGTTCCTCAGACGCGTGAGTGATTTCCAGCATCGCGCTGCTGACATTCGCCACATTACTGACGATCTCACTCATGCTGTCGCTGGCCAGCCGGACCTGCGCTGAACCCGATGCCACGCTGCTGACGGTAGATTCGATCAGCACTTTGATCTCCTTCGCCGCCTGTGCGCTGCGCTGTGCCAGTCTGCTCACCTCGCTGGCGACCACCGCAAAACCACGGCCTTGTTCCCCTGCGCGTGCGGCTTCTACCGCGGCATTCAGCGCCAGAATATTGGTCTGGAAAGCGATGCCGTCAATAACGCCGGTAATATCGCCGATTTTCGACGACGCCGTTTCAATGCTTTCCATTGTCGTGATGACTCTGGTCACCACTTCGTCACCACGTGTGGCGGCTTCAGAGGCCGATCGCGCAGTACCGGACGCCTGTTTAGCGGAACTCGCCGACTGAGAAACCGTGGCAGTGATTTGCTCCAGCGACGCCGCTGTTTGTTGCAGGCTGGCCGCCGCGGATTCGGTACGCCCGGACAAATCGTTATTTCCTGCGGCAATTTCATCGGCAGCAATTTTGACCGATTCGCTGGTGGTACGGATTTCCGACATTACCTTGCTGAGCTTATCGACAAAGGTGTTGAACGCCTGCGCGATTTGCGTCACCTCGTCGTGGCCGTCCGTTGGCAGACGTTGCGTGAGGTCATCTTCGCCGGAACTTATGGCGTTGAGTGTATCCCGCACCACAGAAAGGCGGCGGAAGGATTTGCTGATAATCAGCCCGATAACCGCAGCGGAGAGCAACACAATCACCATCAGCGTAATCACCGAAGACGTCAGCAGGGATCGCATACCCGCCGTGGACTCTTTCTGATCCTGCGCCACCAGTGTGTACCATTCCGTGCCTGCCACCGGCATGGCGCGCACGCGTTTCACCACACCATTGAGTTCAATATCCTGCGGGGAATTCGCCGCTAACAGCGCCGGTAAATCCACGCCTTGCGCCAGTGCAGTAAAGGGCTTCAGCGCCAGACTGGCGTCAGGATGTGCAATGATAACGCCGGATTTATCCACCAGCATGCCGAAACTGCCTGGCGTCGGATGAACGGTATTAACGTTATTCACCACGCTGTCCATCGATACATCGCCCGCCACAATCGCTTTCAGCGTGCCAGATTCCATGACAGGCACGGCGAAAGTCACCACCAACTTACCGGTTCCGGCATCAATATACGGTGGCGTGGCAACCGGATGTCCGGCGTCGGCTGCCGGCGTATACCACGGGCGACCGGTCGGATCGTAATCTGCGGGCACACCGGTCGGATCGGAGAACTTCGCGGTTTTATTCGCGTATCCGACGTAGACGTTAGTAAACCCACCTGCGCTGGCGATCTGTTTGAGAACCGGGATCGGATCTTCCGACAGCGCAACCTGTTGCAGTGAATCGATCATCCGTGTTTTAGAACTCACCCAGTCGCTGATCCCTTGCGTGTGGCTGGAGGTCAGCGCGTTCAGCGTACTGTCAGTCGCCTGACGGTTGTATTTGTTAGCAACGGTGTAACTGAGGAACGTATTGATAACCAGCGAGCACGCTACGATGGCGATACAGGCGGTGATAATGCGCGAACGGATAGTCTTTAGCATGAGCGTTTCCCTGGAAGGAATCTTAAGTTTTTGGTATCGGCAGGAAAGGGAAAAACTTGAAGTCGATCACAAAAAAGTTCTTAGCGTTAAATACCTGTTTGTTTAAGTGGTACTCGTAAGGTGTTGTTGTATAAGAATAAAAGTTAAATATCCATGGTATTTATAAGGTTTATTGAGTTTAATAAGTTGAACAATGCGCTTATCTCTCATCAACCTGCCCACCATGGATGAACTATGACCCAAATGGACTTTTCCCAAACCGCTGCCTTTATCTGGTCAGTGGCTGATTTACTACGTGGTGATTTCAAACAGTCGCAGTACGGACGCATCATTCTTCCCTTTGCCTTGCTGCGCCGTCTGGAATGCGTGCTGGAAAACAGCAAAGACGCGGTCGTGATACAGGCGCAAAAAGTGCACGCCATGGCGTTGCCGGAAGAAGCGCAGGAGAAGCTGATTTTGCGCGCCACCGGCGGACTGGCGTTTTTCAATACCTCGCCGATGAACCTCAGCAAGCTTGGGCAAAAAGACACCCGGGATAATCTGGAGAACTACATTCAGAGCTTCTCCACCGATGCCCGCGAGATTTTTGAACACTTCAAATTCAGCGAATTTATCAGTCAGCTCGACGAAGCCAATTTGTTGTATAAAGTGGTGCAAAAAGTCGCAGCGACCGATCTCAGCCCGGCGGCGGTATCCAACCACGATATGGGGCTGGTGTTTGAAGAACTGATCCGCCGCTTTGCCGAAGGATCCAATGAAACGGCGGGTGAGCACTTTACGCCGCGCGACATTGTGCGCCTGACCACCGCGCTGGTGTTTATGAAAGACGATGAGGCGCTGACCCGCGACGGGATCATCCGCACCATTTACGATCCGACGGCGGGTACGGGCGGCTTTTTATCCGCGGGGATGGAATACCTGCACGAGCTGAATCCGAACGCCGTGATGCGGGCATTCGGACAGGAACTGAACCCGGAATCCTACGCCATTTGCAAAGGCGACATGCTGATCAAAGGGCAGGACGTCAGCCTGATTAAACTCGGCAACACGCTTTCCAACGATCAGCTTCCCGCCGATAAATTTGACTACATGCTCTCCAATCCGCCGTTCGGTGTGGACTGGAAGAAAATCGAAACCGAGATCAGCGACGAACATACCCTGAAAGGTTTTGATGGTCGTTTTGGTGCCGGGTTACCACGTGTTTCCGACGGTTCGCTGCTGTTTCTGTTGCATCTGATCAGCAAAATGCGCGACGGCGGCAAAGAGGGCGGCGGTCGCATCGGCATTATTCTTAACGGTTCGCCATTGTTTACCGGCGGGGCGGGCAGCGGTGAAAGCGAAATCCGCCGTTATATCCTGGAAGCCGACCTGCTCGAAGGCATCGTCGCGCTGCCGACCGACATGTTCTACAACACCGGCATTTCGACTTATGTGTGGATCCTGTCGAATAACAAAGACAGCGCACGTAAAGGCAAGGTTCAGCTGATCGACGGCTCAAACCTGTGCGGTAAAATGCGCAAATCGTTAGGGTCGAAGCGTAATCTGATGGGCGAAGATGACATCAGACTCATCACCCGCACCGTTGGTGATTTTGCGGTGATCAATCCGACCCCGCTGTATGAGCTGGGATTAGAGAAAGCGCCGGAACAAAAATCCAGCCGTGGCCGTCAGTCCGCCAGCAGTAAAAAAGACGCGCCGAAAACCTTCGCCAGCAAAATCTTTAACAGCACCGATTTCGGCTACCGTCGCCTGACCATTGAACGTCCGCTGCGCCTTTGTGCACAAATCACCGATCAGGCCATTGCCACTTTACGTTTCGCGCCGAAGCCGTTTAACGCGCCGATGGAGCGGTTGTATCAAGATTTCGCCGCGCCGTGGAATGCGCAGATTTATGGCGATTTTTCGCAGGTAGAAACCGAAGCCCGCGCCATCATTAAAGCCGATTTCCCCGAGCTAAAAGAGAAACAGATTAAAGACCTGCTCGACCCCAGACTGTGGCTGGCGCAACGCACGCTGATGGAGAAAGCCCGTCAGATCCAGATGGCCTTTGGTGCAACTGACGGCGGTAAACACAGCGTCAGCAACGATTTCAATCAGTTTGATCACTCACTGAAAACCGCGCTAAGTGTTGCTTGCGTGAAGCTCGATACCAGAGAGAGAAAGCAGTTTATCGACGCAATCACCACCAAAAATCCGGCAGCCGAACCGGTGGTGAAGAAAGTCGTGAAAGAGAGCGAACAGCCGTTGTATGGCGCGTTCCGCTACAAAGGCAACGTGGTCGAGTTCGAACCGGACGGTGATTTACGCGATAACGAAAACGTTCCGCTCGATCCTTCTGTCGTCACCAGCCAGCTTATCGAAAGCTATTTCGAACGTGAGGTAAAACCGCACGTCAGTGACGCCTGGATCAACGCCGACAAACGCGATACGAAAGACAACGAGATCGGCGTCGTCGGTTACGAGATCCCGTTCAACCGTCATTTCTATGTTTATCAGCCCCCACGCGATCTGAAAGAGATCGACGCCGACCTCGATGCGATCAGTGCCGAAATCATGGCGCTGTTGCAGGAGGTGCATTCATGAGCGGGCGGTATAAGGCGTATGGGGAATATAAGGAGTCTGGGGTTGAGTGGGTCGGTTCAATGCCTAGTCATTGGACAATAGAACCACTATTTTCAAATTGCGACGCCCCGATCGAAAAAAACTCAGATGGAAGAGAAAAAAATGTTCTTTCGTTGAGTTATGGAAATATTATACCCAGAGACGTTGATGATAATTTTGGATTGCTGCCAGAGTCTTTTAATACCTATCAACTAGTTTATCCTCAAAATATAATACTCCGTCTAACAGATCTCCAGAATGATAAAAGAAGTCTTCGTGTAGGATTTTCAAAACAACAAGGGATTATTACATCGGCTTATTTGAAACTTGTCTTTACGAAAAAAATGAGTTCACCATTCATGTATCGTCTTCTTCATTCTTATGATACGACAAAAGTGTTTTATGGCATGGGAGGGGGATTACGACAATCAATGAAGTTTGAAGATTTTAGGAGATTACCCCTTTTAATTCCATCCTTTGCAGAACAAACCCAAATCGCCACCTTCCTCGATCACGAAACCGCCAAAATCGATACCCTGATCGACAAGCAGCAACAACTGATTGAACTGTTGAAAGAAAAACGTCAGGCGGTGATCAGCCATGCGGTGACCAAAGGGCTGGACCCTGATGTGCCGATGAAAGATTCGGGAGTTGAGTGGTTGGGGGCTATTCCTGAATATTGGCATATTAATAAAATGCGGTATATGTTTTCATTCGGAAAAGGATTAACAATTACAAAAGAGAACTTGAAGGATGAAGGTATTCCTTGCGTTAACTATGGAGAGGTTCATTCAAAATTTAGTTTCGAAGTTAACCCCGGAAAAAATTTTCTAAAATGCGTAAATCCACAGTATTTAATAACATCTCAAAATTCATTGCTTAATAAAGGCGATCTGGTATTTGCTGATACATCAGAAGATATTGAGGGTTCAGGTAATTTTACACAATTAGTAAGTGATGACGCATTGTTTGCCGGTTACCACACTATTATTGCCCGTCCTCATGAAAGTCAAAATAGCCGGTTCTATGCTTACCTTTTCGATTGTTCACAACTGAGAAGTCAAATTAAGTATTCTGTGAAAGGCGTAAAGGTTTTCAGTATTACTCAGGCAATACTACGAGCAATCAATATTTGGCTACCATCTCCTGAAGAACAAACCCAAATCGCCGCTTTCCTCGATCACGAAACCGCTAAAATCGACACCCTGATCGATCTCCAGCAACAACAAATAGAACTCCTTAAAGAACGCCGTACCGCCCTGATTTCCGCCGCTGTTACCGGCAAAATCGACGTCCGCGACTGGCAGGTTCCTGTCACGCAAACCGAATCCGACGAGGTGATGGCATGATGTCGGATCCGACCAAAGAACGGATTTTTCAGGATGAGATAATCGCGCAGTTGTGCGCTAACGGCTGGATCACCGGTAAACCGGACGGCTACGATCGCGAGCGGGCGCTGTATCTGCAGGACGTTCTGACCTTTGTGCACACCACGCAGCCGAAGGAGTGGGAGAAGCTGGCGCGGGTGTATCCGCAGGATACCGAACGTCATTTCCTCGATGCGCTGGTAGCGCAGTTAAGCAAAGCCGACACTAACGCCACGGACAAACTTTCGCGTACTTACGGCACCCTCGGCGTATTGCGCCACGACCTGAAGATCCGCAATGCCAGTTTTACCTTGTGCCAGTTCAAACCCGAGCACGACCTGAATCCCGATACGCTGACGCGTTACCGGCAAAATATCTGCCGCGTGGTGCCGGAACTGGTGTACAGCCCGTATGCCAGCGCGGAGCATTTTGCGGCAAGCGGGGTGAAAGCTAAAAGCTGGCGCATCGATCTGGTGTTGTTCGTCAATGGTCTGCCGGTTGCCACCCTGGAGCTGAAATCCGAGTTTAAGCAGACGGTGCAAAGCGCCATCGCTCAGTACAAAGACACCCGCCTGCCGAAAGATCCGGCGACCAAAAAGCCGGAGCCGCTGCTGACATTCAAGCGCGGGGCGCTGGTGCATTTCGCCGTCAGCCAGTACGACGTATTCATGACCACCCGGCTGACGGGTAAAGATACCTATTTCCTGCCGTTCAACAAAGGCACGCCGGAAGGTGGAAAGGGCAATCCGACGCCCGCTGACCAGACCCGTTACGCGACGGATTATTTGTGGAATGAAGTGTTGCTGCCCGATAACCTGCTGACCATTTTGGGCAGTTACGTGCATCTGCAAATCGATGAAAAAGAAGACTGGCAGGGACTGAAATACAAAAAAGAAGCGCTGATATTCCCGCGATATCATCAGTGGGATGTGGTGAATAAACTGGTGCGTGCCGCAACGGAAGAGGGCTGCGGACATAAATACCTGATCCAGCACAGCGCGGGTTCCGGCAAATCTAATTCGATTGCCTGGACGGCGCATCAGCTTTCGACGCTGTATAACGCCGGCGGACAAAAGCAGTTTCATTCGGTGATTGTGGTCACTGATCGCACGGTGCTGGACGATCAGCTTCAGGACACAATCTATCAGTTTGAACATGCCGACGGTGTGGTCGGGCGCATCAATAATAAGACCGGCGATGGCTCAAAAGCCGAGAAGCTCGCCGCCGCGCTGGAAAACTCGCAGCCGATTATTATCGTCACCATCCAGACGTTCCCGTTTGTGCTGAAAGCGATTGAAAACAGCGTGAGCCTGAAACAGCGCCAGTACGCGATCATTGCCGACGAGGCGCATTCTTCACAAAGCGGTTCAACGGCACGTCAGCTGAAAGAAGTGCTGATGCTGGAAAATACCGGCGACGACGTTGAGCTGTCTTCCGAAGACATCATGGACGCCACGATGGCGGCCCGGCGCGGCAGCAATAATCTCAACTATTACGCTTTTACCGCTACGCCGAAAGCCAAAACGCTGGAACTGTTTGGCCGTCTTCCCAACCCGAACGAACCGGCATCTAAAACCAACCGGCCACAGGCGTTTCATGTTTATTCCATGCGGCAGGCCATCGAAGAGGGCTTTATTCTCGACGTGCTGAAAAATTACGTCACCTACCATGTGGCTTATAAACTGGCGCAGAAACAGCAAGATGCAGATAAAGAAGTCGACAGTAAAAAGGCCGGCAGGCGGCTGAGTCAGTGGGTGTGGCTGCATGATCACAATATTGCGCAGAAAGTGAAAGTGATTGTCGAACATTACAAAAATCACGTCATGAACTTACTCGGCGGGCAGGCTAAAGCGATGGTTGTCACCAGCTCGCGTAAGGAAGCGGTGCGCTACAAACTGGCATTCGACAAATACATTATTGAAAATAATTACCAGAAAATCAGCGCCATGGTGGCGTTTTCCGGTGAAGTGGAGTTCACCGAAAACGACCCGAACAGTGACGGGCAACTGGGGCAGAAATTCACGGAATCCAGCATGAATCCCGGCCTGAAAGGGCGTGATATGCGCAAGGCTTTCGACAGCGACGATTATCAGGTGATGCTGGTAGCAAACAAATTCCAGACGGGATTTGATCAGCCGAAACTGTGCGCCATGTATGTCGATAAACCGCTCGGCGGCGTCGAATGCGTGCAGACCCTTTCACGCCTGAACCGTATTTATCCCCTCAAAGCCGAGTCCGGCACCTTTATTCTCGATTTCTATAACCAGCCTGACGAAATTCTCGCTGCCTTTCAGCCGTATTATCAGACCGCTGAACTGATGGACGTATCCGATCCGGCGCTCGTTTTCGAGCTGTTTGAAAAGCTGCGTTCCAGCGGGATTTTTCAGTGGAATGAAGTCGAACAGTTTTGCACCGCCTTTTTCAGCAAAAACAAATCCAGCGCCGCGCTCAGCAATATCAGCAGACCGGCCGTCGTGCGCTGGGAGAAGCGCTATGCCTCGGCGATTGAAGCCTATAAGCAGGCGAAAGATATGTTTGAACGCACCAAAAAAACGCAGGATCCGGTGATTATCGCCAATGCAGAGAACACCTTTAAAGACTGCAAAAAGGAAAAAGACCGGCTGGAAATCTTCAAAAAAGACCTCGGCAGCTTTGTTCGTTTCTACGAGTTCATTTCGCAGATTGTCGATTACGACAATAAAGATCTGGAGAAACTGAGCCTGTTCGCACGGCATCTGCGCCCCTTACTGCGTGAGCAAAACGTGCAGGAAGACGACGTGGATTTGCATAACGTGGTGATGAGCCATTACCGTTTATCGAAAATACGCGAGCAAAGTCTGCGGCTTACCGACAGCAGTCGTGACGACCGTTTGCAACCCGGTAATGACATCGGCTCGGCGAAACCCAAAGACAAGAAGGAGGATTTTCTGTCGCATGTGCTGGAGCGTTTAAACGAACTGTTTATTACCGATAATCTGACGGAAAAAGATTTGATCAGCGGCTTGCACACTGTTTGCGGCAAGATTTCGGAGAACCAGACGGTTATGACGCAACTTGCCAATAATACGTCTGAGCAGGTGATGCTGGGAGACTTTCCAAAAGCGGTTGATGAAGCCATCATGGACTGTAACGCCGCCCAGCAGGAAATCATGCTGCAATATCTCTCCAGTCCCGCCATCGCTAAAGGCTATGCAAGAGTCATTTTAGATATGCTGAAAGCCGGTTAACACATGAATGGGCTGCGGCGAAAGCCGCAGCGTCAATGCAACGACTTACTCTTCGCCAGTCTTCTTCTTATCCACATGCCCCAGCGATCTGTCCGGGAAACAGATATCGCGCACGCGCTGTTTGAGCGGCGCGGCATCCGGAAAACCGCCGTCGCGTTTGCGTTCCCAGATAATTTCATCATCGACTTTGATTTCATAAATGCCACCGGTACCCGGAACCAGCGTCACGGAAGCCAGATCGGTACTGAACGAATTCAGCAGTTCCTGCGCCATCCATGCGGCGCGAAGCATCCAGTTGCATTGGGAACAATAAGTGATGGTAATGGCAGGCAGTTTTTCCATGGTGCTGACCCTTTTTGGAAGATTTTATCGATGTTTTAGAAAGCAGATATTAGTGTCCGCTACAGACCAGCGCCAGTTGTTGTCTAAGCCACTGATGCGCCGCAGAAAGATGCGAGCGTTCGTGCCACGCGGCGACTTTAGTAAAACCGGGAATGTCCAGCGGTGGCGGCATGACTTCCAGCCCTGTGACGTCGCGCACCAGCCGTTCCGGTACCACGGCGATCAATTCTGTGGTCTGTAAGACCGGCGGCAGCACCAGAAAACTGTTTACCGACAGCACCACATTGCGCTTTTTACCCAGCGCCTGAAGCGCGGTATCGGTCACGCCGGTAAAATTCTCTCCGCTCAGCGACACCAGCGCATGATCGTACTGACAAAAGGTATCGAGCGAAATCGTCCCCTGTTCCAGCGCCGGATGGCCTTTGCGCAGCGTACAAACATAACGCTCATCGTATAAATGGCGGATATGCAGATCAGGCGGGGTTGTCTCCGGCGTCAGCAGCGCGAGGTCGATTTCACCGCGCTCCAGCCGCCCCTGGATGGTCGAATCCTCAACCCGCTGGACTGACAGATGAATGCCGGGCGCCAGCTTCTGTAACAGGGAAAAGAACGGCACGATAATCACGCTCAGCGCGTAATCGGTAGCGGCGAGGGTAAACGTCATCTCGCAGTCAGCAGGCACAAAGACTTCCGGTTGCAACAGCGCCTCGATTTCCGCCATCACCCGCTTCACCGGTTTAGCCAGCGCCAGCGCGCGTTCGGTCGGTACGATGCCGTAGCGCGCCCGCACAAATAACGGGTCGTCAAAACTTTCCCGCAGGCGCGTCAGCATGCTGCTCACGGCGGGTTGAGTCAGGGAAAGACGTTCTGCGGCGCGGGTCACGTTGCGTTCGTCGAGCAATGCATCGAAAGTCTTTAGCAGGTTGAGGTCGAGACTTTTCAGATTGCGCATGGGCAGGGCACCGATTGAGTTATAACGAAATTTGATACGCACTATAATATTTCTACACTTCTGCTTATAGCTCTTTGGCAGCACTCTGAGTGCTGAATGTGTCAATCCACCGAGGAAATATTATGTCTGCACTATTTACGCCGTTTACGTTGAAAGACGTCACCTTAAAAAACCGCATTGCGGTTCCGCCTATGTGCCAGTATTCCGCCACTGATGGCGTGCCGAATGACTGGCATCAGGTGCATTACGCCACGCTGGCACGCGGCGGCGCGAGCCTGGTGATTGTCGAAGCGACGGCGGTTTCACCGGAAGGCCGTATCACCCCGGGATGTCTGGGGATCTGGAACGATGAACAGGCTGCTGAACTGGCGAAGATCGCCAAATCCATCAAAGCCGCAGGCGCAGTACCGGGGATCCAGATTGGTCACGCAGGCCGCAAAGCCAGCGCCAATCTGCCATGGGAAGGGGACGACCATATTGCTGAAGGCGATCCGCGTGGCTGGGCGACCATTGCGCCATCCGCGGTAGCATTCGGCAAACATCTGCCAAAAGTGCCGAAAGAAATGACCAAAGCCGATATCCAGCGCGTGATGGCCGATTTTGTCGCTGCCGCAAAACGTGCACGCGATGCCGGTTTTGAATGGCTGGAACTGCATTTCGCCCATGGCTATCTGGCGCAAAGCTTCTTCTCCGTGCATTCCAACACCCGCACCGACGAATACGGCGGTGATTTCGCTGGTCGCAGCCGTTTCCTGATTGAAACTTTCGATGCTGTGAATGCCGTCTGGCCGAAAAACCTGCCGATCACCGCGCGTTTTGGCGTGATCGAATACGATGGCCGTGATGAAGAAACCCTGGCGGAATCTATCGAACTGACCCGTATTCTGCGTGAGAAAGGGCTGGATATGCTTAACGTCAGCGTCGGTTTCTCGACCTGGGAAGCACAGATCCCATGGGGTGCTGGTTTCCTGGCACCGGTGTCGCGCCGCGTACGTGCCGAAGCCGGTTTACCGGTGGCAAGTTCATGGGGCGTCGCTTCCGCTGAAATCGCCGAGCGTTGTATCAGCGAACAAGATATGGATCTGGTGATGATTGGCCGCGCTATGCTCGCCAACCCGCATTATCCGTATGCGCTGGCGAAAGAGCTGGGCGAAGACAACCCTTCATGGGTTCTGCCTGCGCCTTATGCACACTGGCTTGAGCGTTACAGCATCAGCTGATATTCGTTTTACATCAGCGCATTAACTGACAGGCAGAAGCTTTCTTCTGCCTGTTTTTTTGTCCGCCGCTTAGATATAAAAATAATGAATATTTATCATCACGAGCGGTGATTTCCGTAATATCTCAGCGATGCGTATTCTTTGTGAACACCAGCCAGCGGGCTGTTCCACAGATAAAAAGGAAACACACATGAATGCGATTAACTGGCCACAGGGTTATATTCCCGGCGAAACCGACAACTTCGCATCTAACGAAATGATCATCACCGGCGTGACCGTGGAAGACCTCTGGGCACAGCTCGATAACACTGCCGCCTGGCCGTTTTACTACAGTAATGCATCTGATATTGACTTCCACGACGGCAGCGGACCGGGCCTGAGCGACGGCGCACGTTTTCGTTTCAGCACCTTTGGTTTTCCGGTGGAAGCGCAGGTTAATGAATACGTCCCGCCGGTCAAAGGCCAGCCAGCGCGAATGGCGTGGCACGGCTGGGCAGAAGGCGATGCCGACACACGTCTCGACGTGCATCACGCATGGCTTATCGAAGAACTTTCCGGCGGCCGCGTACGTATCCTGACGCAGGAAACCCAAAATGGAAAACCTGCACGCGAACTGGCAATAACGCGACCTAATCCGATGATCAACGGTCATCAGGAATGGCTGGACGGGATGATTAAAGCGGCGCGGGGATAAGTTAATATATGCGTGTTTATAAAATGAAATGGCGGGAATAACCCCGCCTTATGTTTGATTTTAATAAAAAATGGATTCAATTACAGCTTTTTATATTAAAGTTATCTTATTAGAATTTTTGTCTTCCACAGATGTTATTATGCATTCAGTTGGGTTAAGGTCTTTGTCGTACTGACATAGGTTTTTACAACCCTAAATATTTTATCTTTTAATGCGATCCTTAATAGGTAGTCGAAGGGTTTTGTTTTCTCATTTTGATACTCTAAGATATTTTTAAAGTAAATCTCCCCAGAGAGATATGCTTCAACCTTAATAGGTAATCCAGTTGAGTTGGATTTATGGCTAGATATAACATCACCTGTTTTACTGTTAATTGCTTTATCTAAAAGTCCATTTTTGTCATATGTATATGACAACGCTCCTAACTTATCTGTTTTGGAAATTATTTGACAAGTACTGTTTAGTTTTAAAACTGTATCGGATGTATTACCAATATCTGACACTTCAGTCCCCAATAAACCCTCGGTTGCTTTTCTCATTGTCATACTATAACCAATTGTAAGATTTTTTACGTAAAAACTATCAATGCATCCAGATTTATCAAGTGCTAATTCACTTTCGTATGTAACCTCACCATTATTTTTTTTGATAACGCTATGAATAGACTTTACATTCCCTCTCACAGCATCGAAATCGTACATGGTAGCGAGATTTAAGATGATTGGGTTATATGCTGGGAGTGAGTCAGCATGAATAGTGAATGAACCCAATAGTAATAAAAGAAAATAGTTTTTTAATTTCATGTTGATCCGTTTTATTTATCGATAAATTTAACATTAGTTAACACTTTGTTCTTATCAAATGTCAGAATGAGTGTTTTATTAACATCCCGGTTTATTGGTACTATAAGAAAAATGTGGCGCTCTGTTTTCTGAGAGTAATAAATCCATGTATCTTTGAAGTTATAAACCTCCGGAGATGTAGGGGCTCCAAGTAAACCTATGACTTCTTTCTTTGTTGTTTTGCCTACCACAAATGATTCATTAATATTCTTTTCAGAATAGTCCCTTAAAACAGTTTCTCGCGTTTTGTCTATATTACTTAGACACCCCGTAATGAGTAATGATAATGTCGCTACTATAATTAATTTCATTTTTCAAGTCCTTTTATATTTTTTTCAATATAGGCATTGTTTTCTTTATCATAAACAATTTCTGTGGCGTACATTACGCAATAACCTGATTTGTCTGTTGTGTTAGCTCGGAACTGATAGAGTGCCTTTGATTTTGGAATGAATTTCATTTTTATATGGCAATTTAAGCCATAAAATATTTGAGTTTCTTTTTCCGGTATAAGATAAGTTTCAAAATATCCATCCGCGTAGATATTATTATATTTAGGGGGTTTTACGAAACCAGCATCTTTTATAAATGAAGTCATAAAGTTAGGCCAGTGATCCAGTATGAGTTCATCTCCCCTTGATTTTTCAGAGGTGTTTTGGCTGAGTGAAAAATAATAGGGGTTACCTACAAATCTTACTTTTGCTGCATTTTTCGTATCAGATGGCGGGGTGTATAAAGTATGTACTCTTTGGGGGAAGAGAGCGCAACCGGAAACAAGAGTAATAAGGATTATTAGAACTTTTTTATAATACATACGAGAAAACTCCCTTATAAATGATGATTTTTTAGTGTATTTTCTTTTTTGGTTTGTAATTTTTTTTGACCAGTAACGATTTTTTTCCTGACTAAGACTTACCCTTTTTTGAAGGCTGGCGGAGTACTTGACGATGGGCTGAGTAGGAATGAAGGATAAAAGATCCCGGCGACTTGACCGGGATTAAAATCAGGATAACCATTTTCTAAATTGCATTAAAATAAAGTCGTACGCATCATCTTCTTTAACAAAGGAAGCGAGCATACAAGGTATGTCTCTTTCAACGTAATAAACAACCCAAAAATCCGATTCTCTGACAACGCAGATGCAATCGCTGTTTCGCAATGCTCCTAAAGAATAACTATTCTTATTTACACCTAAGATATCTAATTGAGTTATAAGTTCTTCCGCTTTCATTTTTCTACCTTTTTCATATAGTCATTATCCAAATACCATTGTACCGATTGAGGCAATTCATACTGAGTTCCTGTACCTTTTTGTCCAAACCACGGCAAAATATTTGATTTAGGAACATCAGGTACTGGCTTAATAATTTCGTATTGGAAATATGGTTTGGTTGTTTCATAAGATGAAGGTAACGCTCGATTCTCGAACGGGACACCAACAGGTGATACAAAACTACCTCCAGGATAACCATAGCGATCAACAACCGTTCCTGTCGGTAAAGTTACTTGCTCAACGGGTCCATAAGCACCTCGATTAGGTGGCCAAATCCCCAGCGATTCCTGAATAGCCCCTTCAGCCTTAATAAACTGGCTAAAATTAGATGACTCACGTGATTTTTTGCTAAGAGCTATATTCTCTTTTACGTAGTCTGCAAATGAGTTAGTAGATTTCGCGGTTTGTTCTGTTACAGAACTACCTTTTCCACTAAACGTCACTTTACTTGACGGCACAACTATTCCCGTCAATATTCCTGCCAGATTCTCTAGGGCAACCTGATCGCCCTGAGAGGCTTTCACTGCTGTTGTCTGGATCGCATTCCATGCATCACCACTAACCAGTGAATTAAGAACGTTTCCAGCGGCCTGATCTTTCTTGCTCAGGTCACTGATGGCTGTGCTGCAATAACTGTCGCCTGTTGCACAGCTTGCAAGTGCCATAGCCGCATCCAGTATCGTATCACCACCGGCCATCGCGACATCACCCGCTTCACTCACTGCGTTCAGCACGCCGTTGGTTAGCTGAGAAGCAAGATTGTCCCCCATCTTTTCACGCACGCGAGCTTTCATTTCCTCAGCGCTTTCTTTCACCGCTGCCCGCGCTTTGTCTCCACTCAGTGAATTATTCTCAACCTCATTCTTCCCGCCCTTAGCCCCATCAATCCCCGAGCTTACATCTCCCCCCACAACGCCACCGGCGATCCCTGAGGCTAACGTTGCCAGCGCAACCACGCCTTGTTTCTCTTCTTCGCTCAGATTTTTGATGTCTTTGCCAGGATAGAGCGCTTCGGCGATGTACTTCGCGCCTGCGGCTGACAGCCCGGCACCGGCCGCGCCGGCAGCGGCATTGCCGCCTTGCATGTCGGCGACGACGGCACCGGCCAGCGCGTGGCTGATGATGCGCTGGGCGCCTTCGGCGGTGTGGGTTTTGATGTATTCAGCCATGTAAGGCGCGGCTGCGCCCGCCACGGCGGAGCCCCAGTCGCCGCCGGTCAGGCCTTGTATGGCGGCGGTGATCGCCTGTACGGCTTTCTGTTTATCGCTGCCGGTGCCGTAATCGTTTAACGCCGTGTCGTAGGCGCGTCTGGCGATGTCTTCACCGGTTGGCGTTTTTCCTTCTGCTTCCAGCGCGGCTTTCGCGGCGGCGAGATTGTCGGGATTTTTCGCCGTTTCCTGTGCCGCGATTTTCCCTTCGGTGCGCACGATGTCCGCGACCTGCGAGCCAATCTGCGCGATGGCGCGGTTCTCGTCAATGCGCTGCTGTTCTTTAGCGGCATCGAAGATGGGCGCCAGCGTGCTGTGGGCGTTGTCGGTGTCGCGGCTTAACTCAGCAACATCCTGCGTCTGTTTCTCTTTATCGCGGATAACGATCGTGCCGTCCGCGACAGCGGAACCGGTAGTGCTGGCGGCGCTGCCGTCGTTGTTCAGCCCGGCGAGCATGCCGTTAGCCATATTGCCCATGAACTGCGAGGCGGTGTTGCCGCTGGAGCTCATGCTGGCGCTGCTGCTCTCGACGCTGTAATCAGCTTTGTTGCGGATGTCGTTCCAGCCCAGCGTGCCGGTATCGAGGCGGTTTTTGTCCGACGTGGCACCGGA
>Ga0157371_10001468_pt1 | contig 24466 bp, 26 predicted proteins | sample C45metaG_FD_113462 | JGI IMG/M metagenome (GOLD analysis project Ga0157371, IMG submission 113462) | Corn rhizosphere microbial communities from Kellogg Biological Station, Michigan, USA - C4-5 metaG | ecosystem: Host-associated > Plants > Roots > Rhizosphere > Soil | place: USA: Michigan...
GCACATCCGCCTCGGGAGAGAGCACGAAATCGACCGGGCGCCTCACCCCCAGGCGGGAGACGATGTCGGAGTCGCCCTTGGTGTCGACCTGGGGTTTGGCCAGCAGCACCTGCTGCCCGCGTTCCTCATAGTTGTACGCCGCCTGGAGCAGGTTGGTGCTCTTGCCGCTGTTCATCGCCCCATAGCGAAAATAAAGCTTTGCCACTACTGCAGGTATCCGTCCTCGGCCGCCCTGCGGATCAGTTCCGCTTTCTTGCTGGCCGGTCTGTTGGCTTTGGCGTACTTCTCGCGCACCCGGCGCAGATAGGTCTTCGCCGTCTCGTACTGCACATTCATCTGCCTGGCGACCTCGACAGTGCTGAAACCCGCCACATACAGTTTAAGCGCATCGAGCTCGCCCGGGCTGAGTTTCGGACGAGACTCCCCCGTCGCCCCCACCGGCAGCGGGCGCCAATCCTTCTGCAGTTCTCCGCCGTCTTCGACCCCCATCACCTTCCTGGCGGCCTCCATGACATCGCGCATCGGCAACGACTTGGAGAGGAACACGGATGCCCCGGCCGCCAGCGCGCGCTCCCGCGCCTCCCGGGTGTCCAGGCTGCTCAGCACGATCACCTTCGCCCCCGCCGCCCGGCAGGTGCGCACCCGGGCCTCGATCGACACGGGCTCCTTCAACTGGAAGTCGATGAACACCAGCTCGGTCGGGAAGTTGTTGCTGTGCACGAGCTGCAGCCAGGTGTTCGCGCTCAACACGAGATCGAAATCCGGGGCGTTCGCGTTGATCCAACTGCTGAGGGTGTCGAGAAGAACCTCGTGATCGTCGAGGATCGCCAATCGGACCCGCCGCGCGGCGGCCCCTGTCTCCACTGTGTTAACGCTGCTGCTCATACGACATCCTTAGCTTCAAATGGGAATGGGAGAACCCGACGTGCAAGTCGGAGAAGGTAACGCGCATGACCGCGAAGTACGGGGCCAGCATGGTCCTGGCGGAGTAGTCGGACTGACCCACCGCGGCGGTGATCACCCCGTGGCACTTGCCGTCCTTGCGCCGGAAGGAGATCCGGAGGCTCTCGCGCTCGAACCCCTCCGAATCGAACAGCGCGACGATGAACGCCCGCAGCGCCGTGCGCTGGTCGGTGGAGATCAGTCTGGCGAGTCGCTGGGGGTCGTCCACGAAGTCGGCGGAATTCCCCCCGCCCTCGCCATGCACGGTGTGCTCGATCACGTTTTCCAGCCAGCTGCGATCCGACTCAGCCACCATCAGGCCGCGAATCGAATCGGCGATCGCCGCGGCCCGCGCGCAGTCCTCATCCGTCATCTGGCCGCGGGTCAGGATGTCCGTGAAGAAGGGCAGGACGTCGCGATTGAGGATGGTGACCCGGTCCTGCTGCACCGAGCGCACGATCCCCGCCCGCAACTGCCTGGTGATGTTCTTCGTGGCGTACTCCGCCCGGAGATGCCACCGTTCGAGCGACAACGCGAAACTCGCGGAGAACATCGCGGAGCCGAGGCAGAGCGCCAGCATCGGCGTGACGGCAGCGAGGACGAACGCGACAGCGGGGGCGCGGGCGGCCAGAAACGGCACCTGCAGCATGGTCAGGAACCCGATGTAGATCGCCACCAGCACGCCGACGCCCACCACTTCCCGGGTCGGCCGATACGGCGAGATCGCCAGCAGGATGAGTCCCAGCGCGACGGCGGGCCAGTCGTCGTGGATGTATTTTTTTTTTAACCATTCGGCGACCACCGAGAACGTGACGCCGCCGAGGGCGAACAACTCGACAAGCAGATGCGTCCTCCTGCCGAGCGGAGCCCGATAGGGGCTCGACTGGACGATGAGGATGCCGCAGGAAACCGCGAGCATGGCCAGCGCGAGCACGCTGAGCGCCGGATGCCGCATCCCCTCCGGCGCCAGGACCGTGAGAACCAGGGCGTACGCGAACGCCGCCGCCGCGGCGATGACGGTCGCGGGGCGGAGTCCCAGGGCTCCTGCCGGGTCGAGCTGCTGGCGTGTGCGTTCGCGCGCGTGGGTCATGCCCGCACCACTGCCACAGGCCCGCCTTCTGCGGGGACCCTGATCATGATGGAGGTTCCCCGCCCCGGTGTCGACCAGACCTGTACCGTTCCATCGATCGCTTCGATTCGCCTCCGCACCGAATTCCGCAGCCCCAGGCGGTCTGCGCCGGTCTCGGCCTCGCTGAAACCCTTGCCGGTGTCGACGACCATGACCGAGACATCCACCTCCGAGCCGTACACGGCGACCTCGGCCTGGGTGGTGCCCGAGTGTTTCAACACGTTCACCAGGCACTGCTTCACGGCCAACCCCAGGGCGACAGAACTCTCCCGGTCGAGGCGGGCGACCGCGGCGAGATCCCCGGTCGACTCGACTTTGAGCCCCATCAGCCTGGCCTCCTGGATGGCCGTGTACAACCCGCTGCTGCGCCAGTCGGCCCGGGTCTTGGCATCCACCGTCGCGGAGGCGTCGCTCAGCCATTCCTCGCCGATGAGAATCTCCAGATCGCGCTCCATCTGCGTCTGCAGGGCGGGCGGCAGGGGGCCGGGGTTGGAGGCGGCGATCGCCGCGAGGTGGCTCAGCATCGTGTCGTGCATGAGCGCGGCCGCCTTCGCCTCGATGCGGTAGCGCAGGTCGTCGAGCTGTTCGTCGCGGGCGGCCCTATGCAGCCGGGGCTGTGCCCGCCAGGAGGATCGCCGCCCGACATCCACGAGGATGAAGACCACCAGCAGTGCGACCAGCGCCGAGAAGGTCATCCCGTCGAATCCCAGGATCCTCCCGGACTCGAGGATGGCGGCCCCCGCCGCGATCTCGGCGACCAGGTAGCCGGCCGTGGCCCACAGCACCCCCGCCGTCAGTCCGGCGCCGGCACCGCCCACCATCAGCAGGGCGATCTTGGGAAGCGCGGGCGAGAACGCGTCGCTGGTGACGATCGGAATCGATTGCGAATAGAAGATGAGGGCGTACCAGTAGACACCGGCGCCGCCGACGATGAGGTAGCTGGCCGAAGAGAAGCCGGTGCGCGAGCGCCCGTTCATCCACAGCAGGAGCATCGGGGGAATCAGCGCGATGGCCGCCGGCCAGAGCACGGAATCGGGTCTGCTCCACTGGAAGACGAGCACCACGAGCAACGCCCCGACGAGGCAGGTGAGGGCGACCCAGTACTGACCGCGGGAGAATGCCCGGCTCAGCGCGCGGGGTGCCAAGTGCGCGGGAATGCCGAGTGCCATCGAAACCCCTCCCGCTCCAGTTGGGGAAAGTATGCCATCTTTCCCAATCGACATGTACCCCGTTTTGCGCAGAGATTGCGCGCAAGTCAATGGTTTACGCATGTTTTGTGCCCCATTACCCCCGAAGTGAGGGTATGACGCGTCAGCGTCAACAAGACGCTGCGGGCCTAGAACAGGGTCGACGGGGCAGTCTGGTCCGTGCCCGCTGGATGCCCCCGCCCACCGGCCCGGGACGCGGATGCCGTAGCCCTCGCCCGCCCGAGGGCGCTCGATCTCACCGCGCCGGTCGCGGCGTCCGCCCGGCCCCGCTCGAGCCCGTGGCTGCGGATGAGCGGGCGGATGCGGGCGGCAAGCCAGGTGCGGTACTCCTTCGGCGCGTAGGCGCTCTTCGCGTAGAGCTCCTCGTAGCGCGGGACGAGCTCGGGGTGCGCCTCGGCCAGCCAGAGCATGAACCACTCCTTGACGCCCGGGCGGAGATGGAGCGCCGTGTACAGGACGGAACTGGCCCCGGCATCCCGAACCCGCCGGAGGGCCTCGTCGAGGTGCGCCTTCGTGTCCGTGAGGTACGGGAGGATCGGCATGAGGAAGACGGAGCAGTCGAGCCCGTGCTCCCTCGCCGCGGTGACGGTGGCGAGCCGGGCAGCCGTGGACGGAGTGCCCGGCTCGACCGACTGCTGCAACTCGTCGTCGTAGATCGCGATCGACATGGCGAGATCCACCGGCACGGTCTCGCGCAACTCGGCGAGCAGCGGCAGATCGCGCCTGAGCAGCGTTCCCTTGGTGAGGATACTGAACGGCGTGCCGCTCGCCGCCAACGCCGAGACGATGCCCGGCATCAGCCGGTAGCGGCCCTCCGCACGCTGGTACGGGTCGGTGTTGGTGCCGAGAGCCACCGGATGCCGCGCCCAGCTCGGCCGCGCCAGTTCCTTGGCGAGCACCTCGGCCACGTTCACCTTCACGATGATCTGGCTGTCGAAGTCTCTTCCCGCGTCGAGCTCGAGATACCGATGGGTGGGCCGGGCGAAGCAATTGTGGCTGATCACGCCGTTGGCGATGAAGTCCCCCGTGCCCGTGGTGATGTCGATCATGTCGATCTCTTCGCCAAGATCCTCGATAGAAACAACCTCGAGCCTGGCGTTCGATTTGACCGCAAGCCCGTTCGTAGAGCCGTGAACCTGATCGAGCTCGTCAAGGCCATCGACACCAAAACCCATGAGCTTGTTGCGAAGCGTGAGGTAGGGGCGCGTGCCTGGGCCACTCATTGCACCTGTGACATATTTCCAGCCGCGGTTCGAGAGAAATCTGTGGTCACCGCTGGCGACGATGGTTGTGCCATCCGCAAGAGTGATGCGATACCCGCGCTTTCGTGTGTTCCAGCTCGCCTGGACCGTTGTCCGTACGTAGCGGCGATAGGCATCACGCTTCTCGGTCCCGCAGATCTCGTCGCCTACGCAGACATCCCACAGCGGTTTTTGGCGGCCATCCGCCATGAGGATGAGCGTTTCGGGGCCCAGGCAATAGGCACATGCATGACTGCAACCCCGGTAGGGATTGATCGTCCACCCGAACGGCATGGCGTTGCCAGAGCCCGGAACGTGATTGAGCGCGCTCTTGGCAAGCACCTCGTGGAAGGTGATCCCGGCGAAACCGGGAGTTCGCACGGAGCGCACGAAGCTGGACAGCTTGGCGAGCCCGGGCAGCGCGGACGGCTCCTCCGACACCAGTTCCTGCCCGCTCCACCTCACTCAAGTATTCGAACATATATTCGAATGTCTGTCAAGGTCCGGACAGCCGGAATGTGGCTGGCGGCGGACAGCACCGCCAGCCACATGTCCTCCTGCTACTTGCCGGCAACCCAGGTCGACAGCGCGCGCCACAGTGGCGCGTAGCCCGTCCACTCCATAAACGGCGGAGGAGCCCAATGAGGCGACATGTCGGAGGTGAATACCCCCGTGCGCCCAGAACCTATTTCAGCGACGGCAACCAGGGGATGCCCGTTGACCTCCGCGAGCACAGTGCCCATCTCGCGCGGAAGAGTCCGGTTGAACCCGAGCAGTGCCGGCCAGTCCGAACCGACACCCCCGAGGGCAGCATGATCAGGATAGAGCACACTGACGGTCGCGCCCTCCGGGTGCTCACTCCGGTCATCCGTGAGGAGGGCCTGCACGGGGAGCACGTCGGCAAGGGGGCTGTTGGCATAGTTCGCCTTCGCGTCGACACCCGAAAACGACAGATAGCCGCCGACCATGAGCAGCCCCCCTCCACCCAGGACGAACTCGCGGATGAGTTCGAGCTTGTTGGGCTCGGAGACACTCCTGCCGAAAACGGCTCGGGTCAACAGGAAGGTGTTTGCCCCCACATCGCTGATGACGACGAGGTCGAACTCATTCAGTTCGCCCAGCGTCCTCGGGAACCCACTCTCGATCGCATGCGCCGGCAGATAACTGACATCCCACCCGTCGCTTTCCAGCGCCGCCCGATACTCGACACCTCCCTCTTCGTATTCCGTGGTGGTGAAGCTGTCGAAGCCCTTTTGATGGATCATGTGGACGGTCCACGACTCGCCGAGCAGTAATGCTTTTTTCACGATTGCGCCTTTCAGCCGATAGTTCCTGTTGGGTGGATCTCGAGAAACTTCCAGTCGTGCTCGGGCACGATGATGTCCGCTTCGCGATGCAGGCGGTCATAGCCCGCCATCAGATCCGGCAAGTCCCAGAACGACCCCATCGGCCAGTTCAGTTCGAGATTCTTGTAGTTGTACATCACGTCGCTGGTCAGGCAGACGGTTCCGACATCCGTCTTCACCATCACGACCATGCACCCGGGAGTGTGCCCACCGATCTTGACGAGCCTGACGGCGTCGTTGATTTCGTAGTCACCGTCGATAACCTGAAGGCGATCGCGCACGGCCTCGATCTTGTAGGCGTACTCCGGGTAGTAGAACATGCAGAAGTTCGGTGGCTGGGTGGCCTGCGGCAACTCGTCCTTCTGCACAATAAATGTGGCATTGGGAAAGAGTTCGTTGTTGCCGACATGGTCGAAATGCAAGTGGGTCAGCACGACAATGTCGATGTCTGCCGGCGTTACACCGAATTTGGCCAACCCAGCCACGAGATCCTGCTCAGCACTGCGGGTTGCGACAAAATCCACCCCATACCGACTCTGCATCTCGGAAACCTCGTCGATATCGCCGAGCCCGGTGTCGACGAGGATCGTCTTCTCCGTGCCCTGGATGAGCCACACCGGTACGGGCACCATGACTCCCTCGTTCAGCGAACCGTCACGACGCACAATGTCGTTGCGGAATCCGAAGGGAAGTCGATGCTCGTGCGCGAGATCGGGATGAGCTCCCGAGTTCAGCAGCGAGACCGCGAGGGAACTCTCAAGCTCGCCCGTCACGATGTGATGGATTTTGACGCTCATTGCACTGCTCCTTTTCTGCCGCCTCTTAGTAGCTGGTCTCGTCCTCGCCGTACTTGGCTACGTAGGCTTTCCATACCTTGGGCATGAGGAAGTGCGCATCCGAGTCCACCGCTGCGGGGATCGCCTTAGTTCCCACGAGGTAGTTGTTGTCGCTGTCCCAGGTGCTCTTCCAGTACGAGACTCCGTCCTTTGCGAGGATCATCGAATCGGCGGCTTGCGCGTTCGGAGCGTAGAGTTCGATCTTCTGCCAGTAGCTCTTGAAGCCATCGAGGGTGAGTCCGGCCGCCGTCTCCTTGTTCAGGCTGTCGGTGATGGTCTGGCCGCACTCGTCTGTCTTGGCGTCGCAGTACCGAATGATCCGGTGCATGACGTTGATGAATGCGAGCAGTGAGTCCTCATGGGCCGTGACGTAGTCGCGCTTGGTGACTATGCCGTTGATCGGCGGAGCAGCCAGGTCGGGACCCGAGAGGCCGATCTCCATGCCCTCGTCGAGAGCCTTGGCCCGCTGCGGAATGCCACCGAGGTATGCATCGCCGGTGCCGGATAGGAACGCGGCAAGCCCGGCATCCGGGTCCATGTCGACGAACTTGACGTCGCTCGCACTGAGGCCCACCGAGTCCAACGCATCATTGATCTGCTTGCCCATGTCGGTGGACAGGGTGGTCACGATCGTCTTGCCCTTGAGGGACTCGATCGCCGCCGTGCGGGCCTTCTTGTGGTCCCCGAGCTTCTTTTCGAGCGCATCGACCGTCTTGAGTCCCCCATCGGGACGGATCATGAGCGCCGAACCCTCGGTGAACGGGTTCCAGCCATAGGCGTAGACGACGTCGGGATCCGCGTTGGCCACCGAGACGACACCCGTGGTGTTGTTGATCGCCATGTCGACCTCGCCCGAGATCACCGCGGGCATGACGGAGTTCCAGGCGAGGGACTTGAGCTCGACCTTGAGTCCTGCGTCGGCGAACCACCCCTTCTCTTCGCCGATGATCGGCAGATAGGTGTCCTGGAATGGAGAGATTCCGACGGTCACCGTCGTGAGGCCGTCGTCGGCCTTCTCCGGGCCGCTGCTTGCGCATCCTGCGAGGGTGAGGAGTACCGCCACGGCCGGGATGGCCGCGTACTTGACGTACTTCATTGTGTGTCCTTTCACTGTTGCCGTCTCCTGGGCGAGCGGTGAGGTGCTGTGTGGTGCTGGAGTGGGGTTCACGGGCGGTTGGAGGACCACCGGGTGATGTAGGCGCTCAATCGAGAGATGAGCAGGTCGAAAAGTATGGCCATCACGGCGATGACCACGGTTCCGAGCAGAACGACGCTCGTATTGAGGGTGCGGCTCGCCTGCATGATCAGACGACCGACCCCGGCGTCGGCACCGAGGAACTCGGCGGCAACGATGACCGCGAAGGCGAGCGCGCTGCCGATTCGGAAGCCCGAGAGGATTTCGGGCACAATCGCCGGGAACACGACCACGCGGTACACCTGGGAGTGGCTCGCTCCGAGCGAACGAGCCGCCTGGATGTAGACGGGCGGCACGTTGGTCACCGCGATCGTCGTATTGACGACCATGACCATGAAGCAGGCAAGGGCGCCCAGGAAGATCTTCCCGCTATCGCCGATGCCGAACCACAGGATGACAAAGGGAATGAGAGCGACAGGCGGTACTGGTCGCACCGCCTCGATGATGGGGTTGAGCGCATACATGAGACTGCGGCTCCTCGCCATCGCAAGGCCGACGAGCACCCCGAGCGCCGAGCAGACAACCCACGATGCGAACACCCGCGTGAACGTGGCGCCAGCATCGCTCAGAAGTTGCAACTGCAGCGTGCTAATTGCTTGCCACAGCGATTCCGGCGAGGGGAAATAGAGCTGCTTGATCGTCCTCGTTCCGGTTGTAAGCACCCACCACAGCACGAGAACGACGACGATGACCACGACACTGATGACCGGGCCCAGGTTGCGCTTGGGTCGGGTTTCGAGCGCCGCATTGGTCCCGGTCAGCGTTCCCGTCGGCGCGAGCGCCTGTACATCACGCTGCGTCATCTTGTACCTCCCTGAGAGAATTGGAGATCTCGACCCGGAGACCCTGGAACTGCGGTTCGGCCCGGAGGCTGAGATCACGCTGAGGCCCGAACGGAACGTCCACGATGCTGTGCACGCGCGCTGGACGCGGCGTCATCACGACAACCCGATCGCCGAGAAAGAGCGCCTCCTCGATGTCATGGGTGACAAAGAGGATTGTCTTCGGCTCGGCCGCAGCCACCTTCTTGAGCGCGAGCCACATCGCCTCCTTCGTGAAGAGGTCGAGGGCGCCGAACGGCTCATCGAGAAGAAGGACCTCCGGTCCACTCGCGTATGCGCGCGCGAGATCGACTCTCTTGCGCATGCCACCCGACAGCTCCTTCGGATACGCCTTCGCAAAATCACCGAGTCCGACCAGAGCGAGGAATCGGTCAACCCGCCCCATCCGATCCGCAGCCGGCTTACCCTGAACCCGGTAGCCGAAGGACACGTTGTCTTCGACGTTGAGCCACGGGAACACGGCGTCAGACTGGAACACGACAGCCCGTTCCGAGGAGGGTCCGGTGATGGCCTGACCATCGATCAGGAGCGCGCCGGATGTCGGCGGGGTGAAGCCTGCGATGAGATTGAGCAGGGTGGTCTTGCCACAACCGCTCGGTCCCACGATGCAGACGATTTCCTGGTCGGCGATGGTCAGGGTGGTCTCGTTGAGGGCAACAGTGCGCTTGCGTTTGGTTTCAAAGACCTTGGAAACTTGGTCGATCACTATCTCGGCCATTGCCGCTATCCCTTCGTCGCGGACACGGGGCCCGTTGTGTTTCGGATGATGAGTTCGACAGGCATGACGTGCCGCCTGCCGTCGAGTAGGGAACCGCTCTCCAATGCTGTGACGAGCGCAGCGGCGCCCGCCGTGCCGAGCGCCGCCACATCCTGGCGAACGGTCGTGAGGCTCGGCCTGCTGTATCGAGCCGGCGCGATGTCGTCGAAACCAACCACGGAGACCGCTCCAGGCACGTCTACGCCGCTCCGACACAACACCTCGATTGCTCCGAGAGCCATGAGGTCGTTGGCCGCGAACACGGAGGTGATTTCACCCACTCGCAGCGCTTCGACGTAGGGAATGACAGCTTGGCCGCCGCCGTCCTCGGTGAAACCTCCACTCGCGACGATGGGATCTTCTCCGCCCCCTTCCGCCCACGCCGCACGGAATCCGTCGATGCGGCGTTCGCTGCTGACCAACTCGCCATTGGCGGCGAGAAGCAGACAAGACCGGTGGCCGAGCCCCAGAAGATGCTCCGCCGCCAAGCGACCGCCGGCCGCGTTGTCCGAGACGAACGCAGTCAGGGACGCACCGCGGATCTCCTCGTCGACGAGTACGAGAGGCATGTCACCGAGAAGGCGCACGAGGTCTGAGTTGCTCGGCGGGGAGCCTGCCGCATAGATGATCCCATCGACCGCGCGCGACCTCACCATCTCGAGGTAGAGAAGTTCGCGCTCATGGTCGAAACCGGTGGTGCAGAGGATCACGTTGTAACCGCTCTGGATGGCGGTCCGCTCGACCCCCTTCGCCAATTCCGCGAAGAAGCTGTTTCCAATGTCGGGCACGACGAGCGCGATGATCCGGGTGATTCCCAAAGCGAGATTCTGGGCCGAACGGCTGGGTGAGTAATGCAGTTCCACCATGGCGGCGCGCACACGCTCTCGGACCTGGTCGCTCACCTTGCGCTTCCCACTGATGGCATGCGAAACAGTGGTCGGGCTGACTCCAGCACGAGCCGCTACGTCGGCGATCGACACCATTGTGAGCTTCCTTTCAGGCAGAGGCGAGCATCCTTGCAAAGCGCTTTGCCAAACCGCTTTGGAATACCCTAGACGACACCCCGGTGAAAATACAAGTTCGGAGAAATCACACAGAGGCGATTGCCATCTTTGGCTGAGGAGTCAGGCAGACTCAGGGGAGGCTGCGGCTTCCGGCGATCCGGATCCGAGCCGTTCAGACCAAGGCTGGTCTGCCTGTGGCGAACGACTCCCGCGCGGCGAGCGAGACGGCCAGGGCCCGCACGGCCGCATCCGTCGGGCAGAAAGTCGGGTCGACGCCGCGCTCGACGCAGTCCAGAAAGTACCGCGCCTGCGCGGCGTAGGGATTGGTCCGTGCAACCGGGACGTTCTCGAGGGTGGAACCCGTCATGATCCGGTAGCCGTCGCCGCCGGTGGCCTCGCCGCCGGACGGCTCGCCGAGCGCGCCGGCGAAGTGGTAGTCGGCGAGTCCGCGGCTGCCGAGAACCTCGATCGACGAGGCGAAGGAGAATCCCGGCGGCATCCCCATGAACGAGAGCGCCTGCCCCGAGCCGCCGCCCTCGTAGTCGACGGCGACCTCGAACGGGCCGTCCGACCGCGCGCGCCGCGCCGAGACCGCGAGCGGCCGTCCGAGGAAGAGGTTCAACTGGTCGAAGTCGTGGATGCCGAAGTCGACGAGCACGCCGCCCGACTTGGACTCGTCGTGCCACCAGGTCGACGGCCCGGGCACCGGACTGATCCGCGCGGCGCGCACGGCCAGGACGCTGCCGAGTGCGTCGGCATCCGCCTGCTCGCGAATGGCGCGATAGCCGTCGAAGAAACGCACGACGTGGGCGACCATGAGCACACCGGGACTGGTCGCCGCGGCCTCGCGGATCGCGTGTGCGTCCGCGAGGGTGAGCGCGATGGGCTTCTCCAGCAGGACGCTCTTGCCCGCGTCGAGGCAGCGGATGGCGATCTCAGCATGCGTCGGAGTGGGCGTGCAGACCGAGACGATGCCGACATCCGGATCGCCGAGGACGACGTCGAAGTCCGTCACGAACCGCGCGCGCGGGGCTCCCTCGAGCGGCACCGGTGTGCTCCGGCCGCAGACGTAGGCGATGTCCTCCCCGAGGCCGATCTCGCTCCAGGCTGTCGCGTGCACGCGGCCCATGGCGCCCTGCCCGACGATCGCGATGGAGGTCACGGCTGCTCCGAGTCGTTCATGCCGAACTGGTCGTTCATGCTGAACTGGTACCCGGCGGGGACGGGCGTCCCGGGGACCACCTCTCGCCAGAGCGCCGCCATCGCGTTCTCTCCCTCCCGCAGGTCGGCGACCTCGATTCCGGCGCGGAGGATGCCCGCGGCGGCCTCCGCATGCCCGGCGAGCGCGAGAGCCCGGGCCTCGAGCAGCCGGAGGCGGCCCCGGCGCGCGCTCCCGCCCGTCGACCGCCGGATCAGGCCGAGGGCGAGCTCGGCCGCACCCTCGCGGATCGCCGCGGTCGCCGCCTCCACCAGGAGCGCGGCATTCGCGGGCTCCAGCGCGCAGGCGAGCCGATAGCTCTTCAACCCCTCCGCGCTGCTCCCCTCTTCCAAGGACAGCACGGCGAGGCCGCGATAGGCCGCCGCGGTCGGCGCCTGCTCCAGAGACTTCGCGTACAGCGCCCGCGCCTCGTCGAGGGCGCCGCGCGCATGGGCCAGCACAGCGCGATGAACGACGCCCCGCGGCCCGGCCGCCGAGAGGAGTTCCGCCCAGTCCTCGCCGCGAACGAAGCTCGCGGCCCCCGCGAAGCCCCGCCCGTGCAGGAGGTCGAGCCAGGGCTGCTGCTCCGGCGTGATCGACTCGGGCGCGAACGGCGTCCCGGTCTCATCGACCCAGGGAAGACCGTGTCGGGCGCGGCGTGCAGACTCGAGCGCACCCCAGCCGGTGCCGGTGAGAACGGTCTGGTGCGGCGGGATTCCCGCCCACGAAGCGGATGCCGCGCGGGCCGACTCCAGAGCCTGTTCGGTGACGAGTGCGGCGACCCGATCGCCACAATGCTCGACTGCCGAATCCCAATCGACGCCGTGGGCGGCACCGGCATCCACCCGGGCATTGCCGTAGGCCTCCACCCAAGACCACTCCGATCCGGCGGGCATTTCGAGGTGCTGGAACTGGGTTTGCGCGAGGCCTGCCTGAATCTCGGCGTACCGCCCGCCATCCGGGGTCAGCCAGTCCTGCCAGCGGTGGCCGCCGTCGCTCTCGCCCCAGACGAAGAGCTTGCGCCCGCGGAGCTCCGGCGTGGACACCATCGCGAGGCCGTCGCCGTCCTCGTCCGCGTTCACGATCCAGCGCCGGCCCTCCTGCGGGATGTCGAAGAAGAAGTCCCTGGCCCTCACGTTGTTCGCGGGCCAGGTGCAGTCGATGCCGTCGTCATCCGTCGGCCGCACCCGCGAGATCCCGCCCTCGTAACTGCTGGCGAACGCCGAGTCGGCCGGAGCCACCACTCTGCTGCCCGGCGTCTGCGGCACCGCGGCGTTCGTCCACCAGTACATCGGGACGGAGAAGTCGTTGGGGTTTCTCAACCGGATGGCGACCAGGAGCACCGCAGACCCCTCCGGAAGCCAGGCGTCGAGCTGGAACACGACCTCGCGCAGCCGATCGAACTCCCACATCCGCAGCACCTCGGTGCCGTCCGGCGAGCGCACGAGCGCCGCGTGCAGCGGACTGCAGGTGCCCGGCGAGTGGCCCCGGGTGCCGATGTTCCACTCGATGCCGCCGGCGAACCAGGCGTTGCGCAGCGCGAGATTGGCGAACTGGATGCTTCCCGGCGAGTGCAGCAGCTGCTTGCCGCGCTTCTTGTCGAACAGCTCCCACAACCGGCCGCCGAGCTGCGGCAGGAACACGGCGCGCAGCAGTTCGTTCTCGAGCACCACCGTTTCGAGTGGCCGCTCGGAGCGTTCCCTGTCGTAGCCGTCCTGCTCCCGGTACGGGTACAGGTTGGCCGGGTTGCCGTAGCGCGAGCCCTCGATGATCTCCTGCGGGATCGCTCCGGAGATCCGATACGGGTTCTCGAGCGGAGCGCCGACCATGGGCAGCGGGCTCTCCCCGCCCAGCTCCGGCATGGAGAACGTCCGCCGTTCGAGCCGCACGGTCACGGTGAATCCGTTCCCGTCTGTTCGCTGCGCAACCGCGAGACATCGTCCTGGATGCGGGAGAGCAGCCCCGCGTCCACGCTCACGCCCGCCTTCCGGAGCCCCAGCACGGCCGCACCGACGACCCCGTCGGGGACCGCGATCAGCTCCGCTCCCCGGGCTGCGGCCTCGAGCGGGCCGGCGAAGATCGACGGGGCGAGCCGCATCCCGGCAGACAGGATGCCGCCGCCCAGCACGATGGGACCGCTCGCCTCGTCGCCGCGGACGGCCTCGAGCAGCGTCCCGAGCTCCCCGGCCGCCGCGGTGAGGATGCCGTGGGCGACCGGGTCATCGAGCGCACCGAACGCGAGCGGGGCGAGCCGGGCGAGCTCGACCGGTCTGAGGTCGTAGATCTCGTCCATGAGGTGCACGAGGACGGAGGAGCGGCCCCTGGCCCGCCCCGGGGCGTGCCCGATTCCGAAATGGCCGAGCACCGCATCCGTCAGGGCCGTCTCGGGTCCCAGGTGGTCGAGGGCGGCCACGGCCGCACGGGCGACCCGACGACCGATCCAGAAGCCGGCCCCGGCATCCCCGAGCAGCCAGCCGGTGCCGCCTCTGGCGAAGTCGAGTCGCCCCCGATGCACCCGCCCGGCGACGGCGCCGGTCCCCGCGATGAGCGCGGACCCCTCCCGTGCGACGGTGCCCGAGTAGTAGGTTCCCAGCAGATCCGGTTCGACGGCGACGGGCCCGTCGAATCCGAGCGGCGCGAAACGCGCAGACAACTGCTCCGCGAAGGCGGCGGACGGCGCTCCCGCGAGCGCGATGACGGCGGACGATCCGCGGTCGGTCGGCGTCGCATCCGTCCCGGCTGCGAGGCCCGCTGCGACGGCAAGCTGTTCGGCCGCGCTGTCGATTCCCCGGGCCGTGGGATTGCCGCTTCCGGCGCGCCCGAAGGCGAGACATCGTCCCGACAAATCCAGGACGACGGCCCGTGTCGAGGTGCCTCCGGCATCAATGGCGAGAATCTTGCGCATCGTTATCGTTTCGAAATAGCGGTGATCTGAAACACACTGTACTGTAAGAATAATTTTCGTGGCACTCCAATGATGGAGAAAAGGATTCTTACAATGACGTCGAACCGAGTAATGGGTCCCGAAGGCCATGCCGCTGGTGTGTCCAACCGGATTCGTTCGCTGCTGCCCGAGATGTCGGGCACGATGTCGAAGATCGCGGAATACCTGCTGGAAAACCCCCAGGCGCCGCTCAAACTGTCCATCGGGCAGCTTGCGGAGTACGCCGGAACCTCCGCAGCAACGGTCACACGGTTCTGTCGGATGATCGGATACGCCGGATACGCGCCGTTCCGAGTGAGCATCGCGACCGATTTCGGCCGCAGCACCGCCCGCGACTCCTGGAAGACGGACATCGGCCGGGCGTTCGGACCGAGCGACCAGCCGGCGGATGTCCTCAGCACGCTGCTCAATGCGCACTCGCGCACCCTGCGTGAAACTGCCGCCGCGATCGACCTCCCGTTGATGAAATTAATTTCCAGAAGGATCGCCCAGAGCCACCACGTCGACATCTACGGGGTCGGGGGTAGCGCGACCCTCGCCGGGGAGATGCAGGCCCGGCTGTACCGGATCGGCATCAACGCCCACGTCTGGTCCGAGGTGCACTCGGGGCTCACCAGCGCGGCCATCCAGAACAAGCACTCCGTCGCCATCGGAATCTCCAACACGGGGCGCACGGAGGAGACCATCCAGATGCTGGGCGAGGCCGGCCGCGCCGGCGCCCTGACCGTCGCGATCACCAACAACCCGACATCCCCCCTGGCGGAAGCCGCGGACATGGGGATCGTCACCTCGGTCTACGAGCGCTTCCTCCAGCCCGACGACCTCTCCGCCAAGCACGGGCAACTGCTCGTGCTCGACCTGCTCTACCTGCTCATCGCGCAGGAGAACTTCACCCGGACGACGGGCAACCTCGCCGCATCCGCACTCGCCGTCTCGACCCACCGGCGGCCGAGCCACTCGCCTGTGGGCATGAAGCACAAACACAAGCAGGCGCCCCGGAACTCAATGGAAAGCAACTAGGAGCACCAGTGCCGGAAGAAACATCGCAGTCAGAACTGTTCCGCAGCTACACCGGCGGCGTGCTCTCACGCCTCGAGGAGCTCGCCGCGAGCGCGGATGCCGGAGAGTTCGACGCCGCGATCGACATTCTCACGACCGCCATAGAGAACGGCGGGGTGATCCAGTCGTTCGGCACCGGCCACTCCGAGGCCTTCGCCATGGAGATCGCAGGCCGGGCGGGCGGGCTCATCCCGACCCGCAAGATCGCCCTGCGCGACGTCGTGCTGCGCGGCAGCCTCGGAATCGAGGCCCTCAGCGGCGGCTCGCTCGAACGCAACCCGAACATCGCCAACGAACTGTACGAGCTCTCGGGCGCCCAGCCCGGCGATCCGTTCATCATCGCCTCGAACTCCGGCGTCAACGGCTCCATCGTCGGACTCGCCCTCGCCGCCAAGGAGCACGGGCACCCCGTCATCGCGGTGACGAGCATGGATCACACCATGAAGGTCGACCCCAAGCACTCCAGCGGCAAGCGCCTCTGCGAGGTGGCGGATGTGGTCATCGACAACAGGGCCCCCTTCGGCGACGCGACGCTCCAGTTGGCCGGCGGGGTCCCGGTGGGCGCCGTCTCCTCCATCACCGCCGCCTACATCGCCCAACTGCTCACCATTGGCACGGCCCAGCGGATCGCCGCGACGGGCAAGACGCCTCCCCTGTACATCTCGGCGAACATCCCCGGCGGGGACGAGCACAACCACGCGCTGGAGGCGCTGTACGAAGGCAGGCTCAACCGAAGCGCCTGACCCTCCTCAGACCCATCGATGCCCGAGAAATATGCACAACAGTCACATCCGGTAAGAAATGCAAGCCAAATCACAAATGGAAGGCACAAGACAATGTCAATCAAAGAATCCCCCCTCCAGCGACGCGACTTCCTCCGTGGAGCGCTCGCTGCGGCGGTCGTGATCCCGGCCGGTGCGCTCCTGGCGTCGTGCGCGCCCGGCGGCTCCGGCGGCAAGGCAGCGGGTGGAAAGGTCACGGCGAAGAACCCGTTCGGCATCGCGGCCAACTCCACGATCGATGCCGTCATCTTCAAGGGCGGCTACGGCATCGACTATGCCCAGTTCGCGGCGGATCAGCTCCAGAAGGAGCAGAAGGGCATCAAGGTCAAGGTGTCGGCCCAGACCAACATCGCCCAGACCCTCCAGCCCCGCTTCGTCGCCGGCAACCCGCCGGACGTCATCGACAACAGCGGCGCCAACCTGATCGGCATCAACACCATCCGCGGCCAGCTCGAAGACCTCACCTCGGTGCTCGAATCGAAGAACTACGAGGGCAAGGTCATCAAGGACACCCTGTTCGGCGGTGTCGTGGCACCGGGGACCTTCGACGGCAAGTTCGTCCAGCTCAACTACGTGCTGACGGTGTACGCGCTCTGGTACTCCGCATCGCTGTTCGAGGAGAACGGCTGGACCGTCCCGAAGACCTACGCGGAGATGCTCGACCTGGGCGCCAAGGCCAAGGACAAGGGCAAGTACCTGCTCGGCTGGGGCAAGGAGGCCGCGACCTACTACCAGACGATGGCCATCGCTTCCGCGATCAAGGAGGGCGGCGACGACGTCCGTCTGGCGCTGGAGAACCTCAAGCCCGGCTGCTGGTCGCTGCCTGCGGTGCAGGAGGTCTTCAAGGGGCTCAAGGCGATCATCGACGCCGGCTATGTGAAGCCGGGTGGTGCGGGAACCCAGTTCACCGCGGCACAGGCCCAGTGGAGCAACGACCAGGACTTCATCCTCTACCCGTCCGGCGGATGGATCGAGAACGAGATGAAGAAGAACACCAAGGACGGCTTCAAGATGACCGGCGCTCCGGAGCCGACCGTCACCAGCGGCTCCAAGATGCCCTGGGAAGCCCTGCACTCGACAGCGGGCGAGGGCTACATCGTCCCGTCGAAGGCGAAGAACGTTGCGGGCGGCAAGGAATTCCTGCGCGCGATGCTCTCCCACGACGCCGCGGTCAACTTCGCGAAGACCACGTTCTCGTCGACCATCGTGAAGGACACCGTTCCGGCCGACGGTTTCGGCTCGACGGCCCTGGTGTCGCAGGTGAAGCTCCTGGAAGGCGCTGGACAAAACGTCTTCTCGTGGAACTTCGTCGACCTCTATGGCACGAACGTCGACCAACTCGTAGTGTGGAACACATTCCTCCAGGGTGGTTCCGACGTCGCGACGTTGACCTCCAGCCTGCAGGCCATCACGGACAAGGTTGCGAACGACCCCTCAGTGAAGAAGGTCACGGTAAGTTGACTGTAGTCAATACCCCTATCGCGGGCGGCGGCAAGACTGCCGCCGCCCGGCGGTGGAGCCGTAAAGACCTGACCTTCGACAAAGTCAGCTTCATGATCGTGTTCCTTGTCATCCCGGTCATCGCCTACATCGTCTTCGTCGTGTCGCCGTTCGTGCAGGCGGCCTACTACTCGTTGACCGACTGGTCCGGCTTCACGCCGGACATGAATTTCATCGGCGCCTCGAACTACCTGAAGCTCTTCGAAGACGCCACATTCGTGAAGGCCGTCGGCAACAGCGTGACGCTGGCCGTCGTACTGCCGCTGATCACTTTGATCGTGGCCCTCATCTTCGCGACTCTCGTCACGATCGGCGGACCCTCGTCCGGACCGATCCGAGGGCTGCGCAACTCGAGCTTCTACCGGGTCATCTCGTTCTTCCCCTACGTGATCCCCGCCATCGTCATCGGCATCATCTGGAGCCAGGTCTACGACCCGAGCGCCGGACTCCTCAACGGAATCCTCACCGGCATCGGACTGGAGAACTTCAAGTCCTTCGCGTGGCTGGGCACCCTCGGCGTCGCCATGCCCTCCGTGATGTTCGTCATCGTCTGGGGCCTCATCGGCTTCTACATGGTGTTGTTCATCGCGGCGATCAAGGGCATTCCCGCAGAGATCTACGAGGCGGCCAGGATCGATGGGGCCGGGCGACTCCGCACGGCCGTGACCATAACGATCCCCCTCATCCGCGACAACATCCAGACCGCGTACATCTACATGGGCATCCTCGCGCTGGATGCGTTCGTCTACATGGCGGCGCTGGAATCCGGCGGCGGCCCGGCCAACTCGACCCTCGTGATGTCCCAGCAGCTGTTCACGACGGCGTTCACCAAGGGCAACTTCGGATATGCCTGCGCCATGGGCGTCGTCCTCGCCCTGATCACCCTCCTCTTCGCTGGAGTCGTATTCCTGGTGAACAAGCTCACCGGCGGAACGAATGACGTGGCCGAATGACAAACACAATCACTGAGGCAATCGTGACCGGTGGGGCCGGGGCACGGATCACACCCGGCCGAAAGACCAGGGCGACCGCGGGCGACCGGGTCGTCGGCGGGGCCTCCCACATCGTCCTGACCCTCTGGTCGATCGTCGTCATTCTGCCGATGCTGTGGGTCATCCTGTCGTCGTTCAAAACGACGAAGGAGATCTTCGCCTCGCCGTTCTCGCTGCCGAAGGTGTGGAACTTCGACAACTACGTGAACGCGTGGACCACCTCCGGAATCGGAAGCTTCTTCTTCAACACCATCGTGGTGGTCTTCGGCGCACTGTTCCTGACCATGCTGTTCGGTGCGATGTCGGCGTACGTGCTCGCTCGATTCCAGTTCCCGGGCAGCCGGCTGATCTACTACCTGATGCTGGCCGGGTTGACCTTCCCCATCTTCCTGGCGATCGTGCCGTTGTTCTTCGTGCTGCAGAGCATCGGATTGCTCAACACCCTGCCCGGACTGATCATCACCTACGCGGCCTTCGCATTCCCGTTCACCGTCTTCTTCCTGTTCTCCTTCTTCAAGTCGCTGTCGACGTCGATCGCCGAGGCTGCGGCGATCGACGGGGCGGGAGAATGGCGCACCTTCTTCCAGGTGATGCTGCCGATGGCGAAGCCGGGCCTGGCCACGGTGGCGATCCTCAACTTCGTCGGCCTGTGGAACCAGTTCCTGCTGCCGATCGCGTTGAACACCGACCCGGAGAAGTACGTGCTGACCCAGGGCATGGCCCAGTTCGCCGCGCAGGCCGGGTACTCGGTCGATGCGGGCGCGCTCTTCGCCGCCGTGGTCATCACCGTGGTCCCCGTGCTGATCGTGTACATGATCTTCCAGCGCCAGCTGCAGGGCTCGGTGTCACAGGGCACCAACAAGTAGGCAGTTCGGCGGGTCAGCGGCGGACGGCACCCAGGCGGGGAAGGCGGGGCACGTTCGCCTCGGCCCCGGCATCCGGGGGCACGATGACCTCCTGGGCGGCGGCGATGCGGATGCCCTCGGCCAGCACCGCAAGCCCGGCCAGCGGATCGACGGTGCGCTTGACCACGGCCAGCGCGATCGGCCCCAGTTCGTGATGGCGCGCCGCGGAGGTCACCTTGCCGACGACGGTTTCCGAGCTCGTCGAAACGCTGCCGCCTTTATCGCTCCCCACCAGCACGACCTCATCTCCGTGGACGGGCAGCACGCCGTCCGAGCCGTCGAGGTGCAGCATCACGAGCCGGCGCGGCGGATGCCCGAGGTTGTGCACCTTCGCCACGGTCTCCTGCCCGCGGTAGCAGCCCTTGTTCAGGTGCACGGCGGAGCGCAGCCAGTCCAGTTCGTGCGGGATGGTGCGTTCGTCCACCTCCGCGGCGAAGCGCGGGCGCCAGGCGGCGATCCGCAGCGCCTCCAGGGCGAGGGTGCCCGCAACGGGCAGCGCGGTCGCCGCGGACTGCTCGGCCCGGAGAACGAGCACCTCCCGGTAGGGGAAGTCGGCGGAGGGATGCACGGCGGCGGTCGCGTACTGGTGGCCGCCGGCGACCACCGCGGGCCACGGGTCGCGCCAGACGAGGGGGATCCCGTTCGAGACTGCGATCGGTAACGCAGGTTCGCCGAGCGTGCCCACGGTCACGTAGTCGGCGGTGCGATCGGCGATCTCCACCCTCAGCATGAATCTCATACGGTTCAGCCACTCTTCGAGGCCCCGAGCGTCCTCCCGCTCGGCGAGCAGCCACAGCGTCTCGCCGTCGTCCACGAGCCTGGCCGCGTGCTCGACCCGACCGTTGGGATCGAGGATGAGCGTCTCGCTCGACTCCCCCGGTGCGAGCTTCGCGATGGACTGGCTGCTGATCGAATCCAGCCAGCTGAGCCGGTCCGGGCCGGTGATGGTCAGCACCGAGCGGTGTGAGAGGTCGACGATGGCGTCACCGGCCGCGAGCGCGCGCTGCTCCTGCACCGGGTTGCCGTAGTGCGAGGCCACCCCGGCATCCGCGCCGCTGCCCTCCACCGCGCCGGGAAGATCCAGAAAGAGACTCCGTCCGAAGGCGGCGGGCATGGGTTCAGTCGACACGGGCGAGCCTCCCCGACGCATGGGTGGCGAGCGACTGCCCGAGGGCCGCGATGTCCCAGGCCCACAGGAGGTGGGCATCGACCAGCCCGTACATGCGGGTCGATGCGGTGTGCTCCTTGGCGTTGGCCGACCGGAGCACGGCATCCGTCGACAGGTCGATGCGCGGGCCCTTCACCTGTCCGAGGTAGAGCTCGCTGACCCCGCCCGGGTGCAGGATCGACACGTCCAGGTCGAAGCCTCCGGATGCGTTGCGCAGCGTCTCGACCGACTTGGCCGTCGTGAACGGGCGGGTCCCGACCCCCGGAAGCAGCCCCGGTCCCGGATCCCCTTCGGTCGCGGGACGGCTGAGCCGCCAGTACCCGGTCTCCGTGGCCAGCGGAGTGAGCTCGCCGCCGATGAGCCAGGTGTACGAGGAGTAGTTGAGGTGGGGCAGCCCATCATGGCTGAAGCTCAGCCGTTGGCCGAACTCGTGGTTGCGGATATCGTCGCCGACGGCGTAGTTGACGACGCCCGTGCCCTCCCAGACGCCGATCAACCAGGAGAGCGGGACGAGCTCCGAGGGAAGGCTGTCATCGAGTTCGATCACGGGGCGTTGCTGACTCTGCTTGCTTAGCTCTGGCCCCGGAAGAGGTTGTAGACCACGACGGCCGAAACGTAGCCGATGGCGAGCACGGCCAGAACCAGCAGGCCTACGAAGAAGAGTTCCAGGGCAAGGTACATACACCGATTCTATCCCCGCCACGGTGTTTTCCCGGGCCGAAGAGGAGGCCGCCGGGAAGAGAGATGACCGATCAGCCTGCCTATGGTTAAGCACCAAGAAAATTATTGGAGCAACAGATGAGTTATGCACACACTGTAACCGTTCCCCTGTCGTATGACGAGGCGGTCCGGCGGATTCGAGAGTTGCTGGCCGAACAGGGTTTCGGCGTCCTATCCGAAATAAACGTCCGTTCCACCTTTCAAGCCAAACTGGGCCCGGAGAGCGCTGACGCACTCGGCGACTACGTGATCCTGGGCGCCTGCAACCCCGTGCTCGCTCAACATGCGCTCACCACCGAACCGGACCTGGGCGTGCTTCTGCCGTGCAATGTGGTGGTCCGTCGCGGCCCGACCGCAAGTGAGACAGTGGTGCAGACCATCGATCCGCAGACGATGGTTCAGTTCAGCGACAATCCGGTAGTCAAAGAAGTTGCCGACGATGCCGACGCCCGACTGCGCACAGCCTTGGAGAAGCTTCGACTCTCAGTACGGCCATAAGGGGCCAGGCAGTCATTAGAGGTTCACCGTGAGTCCCGAAACGGGAGGACCAATGACCCTGTTACACGACCCTGTACGGGTAATACCTTATGTGCAAACGGAGGTTGGACCATGATGTACGGATGGGGCAGTGACGGCTGGGTAATCGCGGGCTGGATCGCAATGGGACTGCTGATGATTCTGTTCTGGGGAGGCGTGGTCACCGTTGTCGTGGTTCTTCTTCGACGCACCCACTCAGACCACGAAATATGGTCTGTGCGCCCTTCCCATCTCGATGCTGAGCACATTCTGAACGAGCGTTTCGCCCGCGGCGAGATCGACGAGACTGAATACCTCGCACGGCGCACAGCGCTTCGGCGCCCGGAATGAAATCCATCAAAGACAGCTCTCCCCGTGCGCTGGTCACCGTCGGGGCCCTGGTCACTCTGATCCTGGCCGGGCTGTCCATGTTGGCGATCGGCGTGCTCGGCGGCAGAGTCACCGGTCCGCCCGCATTCTTGCTCGGGTCCTCATGCACAATCCCTGACCTTCCGGGGACAGTCGTGAACGTCTCCTTGACGAACATGGGCGGGCCGATGATGGGCGGGCGGAATGGAATGATCTTCGGCGGCGCCATGCGGCTGAGCGCCGACCATGCCGCCGTTCACCATGGGACGGTGTCGTTCCTCGTGACCAACGCCGGTAGCGTCAGCCACGAAATGGTCATTCTTCCGCTCTCCGGATCGCAGATTGCCGGAACACGGACGATCGGCGGTGATGCCATGGTCAACGAGGCAGGCAGCCTTGGTGAAGCATCCACATCCTGTGGTGCGGGTGCCGGTCAAGGAATTCTGCCCGGCATTTCAAGCTGGATCAGCGTCGAGTTGAAACCGGGGCGCTATGAGTTGGTCTGCAATCTCCCGGGCCACTACGCCGCCGGGATGTACACCCAGATCGTCGTCACTTGACGGGATTTGCGGATGGGGGTTCTAGCCGAGAGAGACGCCCCAGAGAATCGCGGTGGCGGCGGCGAGGATGACGACGGAGCCGGCGAGGCTCGCCGTCATCCGGTTCACCAGTCCTTCCTTCTGCACGAGCGCCAGCTGGATGCAGAAGGTGAGCAGGGTGGCGGCGGCGAGCACGATCGGCAACCAGGTGAAGTAGTGGCCGGGCTCGGAGAACAGGCCGGTCAGCAGGGCGCCGCAGGCCACGAGCACCCAGACGGGGATCACACTCCATTGCCAGCGCACGAGTCCATCTTGCACCACCACCACGGCGCTGCGGCGCATACACGGGCGCTAGTAGACTGCAACCCTGGCATTTGGAGGATCCTGTGGCACAGCTGTTGATTCTTACTCCGGCTGTCAACAACGACGTTCTCCCGGCACTCGCTCTGCTGAGCCATCGGGTCAAGCAGATCCCGGCCGAGCCCGCATCCCTCATCACCGCCCCCGGTTGCGACCTGATCATGGTCGACGCCCGGCACGACCTGTCCAGTGCGAAGTCGCTGTGCAAGATCCTCACCACGACCGGCATCGCCGTTCCGCTCATCCTGATCCTCACCGAGGGCGGACTGACCGCCGTGAACGCCGAGTGGGGGGTCGACGACGTCGTTCTCGAGACGGCGGGGCCGGCGGAGGTGGATGCGCGCATCCGGCTCGCCACCGACCGCCTGGAGATCGACAAGGCCGGCAACAAGATCAACGCCTCCGGAGTCGTCATCGACGAGGCCAGTTACTCGGCGAAGGTCCAGGGGCGACCACTCGACCTCACCTTCAAGGAGTTCGAACTGCTGAGATTCCTGGCCACCCACCCGTCCCGGGTGTTCACCAGAGAGCAGCTGCTGAGCGAGGTGTGGGGCTACGACTATTTCGGCGGCACCCGCACCGTCGACGTGCACGTGCGGCGGCTGCGTGCCAAGCTCGGAGAGTTGGAGTCCCTCATCGGCACCGTTCGCAACGTCGGCTACCGCTTCAACGTGTACGAGGAAGACAATGACCGCATCGGCCAGCCCGTCGGCTCCTGAGCCGTCCGGCCCCCATTTCGCCCCCTGGACGCACGACTTCCTCACCGGACTGATCGCCCGGGCGACGCTTGCGGACCGGCAGCCGCCGTTCTCCGACCAGTCCCTGGTTGACCTGGAGAGCGGCGCACGGCAGCTCGTGGTGCTCGCGGCCTGCGAGAAGCCCGCCGCCGCCGCGATCGTGCTGTTCGCCGCCGA
>Ga0157371_10001470_pt1 | contig 24449 bp, 20 predicted proteins | sample C45metaG_FD_113462 | JGI IMG/M metagenome (GOLD analysis project Ga0157371, IMG submission 113462) | Corn rhizosphere microbial communities from Kellogg Biological Station, Michigan, USA - C4-5 metaG | ecosystem: Host-associated > Plants > Roots > Rhizosphere > Soil | place: USA: Michigan...
CTTGCCAGCTGCCTGTCCAATTCACGAACACCACTTTCTCTTGTAAAATCAGAAATGATCTTTCCTAAAACCACATCGCTCATTTTAAAAGAAACATTTTTTAGGCCGTGTGCTTCTTTTTGTTTTGGTACTAAGTGCCTTTTAGCAATCTCGATTTTTTCTTCAATCGCATAACCGCTCAGATCAATAATTTCAAGCCTGTCACGCAAAGCCGGTTGAATATTTTGTAAATTATTCGCCGTAGCTATAAATAAAACCTTGCTCAGATCATATTCCAGCTCAAGATAGTTATCGTAAAAATTATTGTTTTGCTCAGGATCCAAAACCTCCAGTAAAGCTGAAGAAGGATCACCCCGAAAATCAGTTCCAACTTTATCGATCTCGTCTAAAATCATTACAGGATTGGAAGATTTTACTTTTCGAATTGATTGCAGGATTCTTCCCGGCATAGCACCAATATAGGTTTTGCGGTGACCACGAATCTCACTCTCATCATGCAGGCCACCAAGACTAACCCTCACATATTTTCTGTTTATCGCATTTGCGATGCTTTTCCCAAGAGACGTTTTACCAATTCCGGGAGGGCCAATAAAGCAGAGAATCGGGCTTTTCATATCGCCCTTCAATTTAAGCACGGCGAGATATTCTAATATTCGTTGCTTGATCTTTTCCATGCCATAATGGTCATGATCAAGAATTTTTTTAGCTTTTTTAAAATCATACTGATCTTCGGTATATTCTTCCCAGGGCAGATCCAGCATCAAGTCAAGGTGATTGTAAATAACAGAATAATCCGGTGTTGACGGATGCATGCGTTCGAGCTTTTCAATTCCTTTATTGAATAAATCTTTTGCCGCGGCAGGCCATTTTTTAGATTCGGCTTTTTTCTGCATCTCTTTTACCTCAGCCACATTATCACCGCCCAATTCCTCCTTTATCGCTTTCAACTGCTGTTGCAAAAAATAATCTTTTTGCTGTTTGTCAAGCTCAGCGCGGGTTTTATTCGTCACTTTGTTTTTCAATTCGGCATACTGCAATTCTGTATGCAATAAATTCAAAAGCACTTCCGCTCTTTCCTTAATATTTTGTATCTCCAGCAATTTTTGCTTTTCCAGGATGTTACTGTTAAGATTGCTGCTCACAAAATGAATTAAAAACGCCGGATTCTCAATGTTCTTTAAAATAATGGTTGCCTCAGAAGGCATGTTCGGCGAGAGTTGTATTATCTGACCTGAAAGCTCTTTGATAGAACTCACCATTGCGTCAAAATCCGTATCCTCTTTCAATTCTTCATCGGGGAGAACTGTTATTTTCGCTTTAAAATAAGGATCGTCCAAAGTAATCTCATCGATTTTAAAGCGTTTTTTGCCCTGGATGATAACGGTAGTTCCACCGTCAGGCATTTTTATCAGTTTCAGAATTTTTGCAACGGTGCCAATCTTTACCAAATCATTTGCAGTGGGCTCTTCCACCTGGCTGTCTTTTTGTGAAACAACTCCTACCAATTTGTCACCCTTATAAGCATCATTTACTGCCTTTATACTTTTATCACGACCAACTGTAATCGGAATTACAACGCCGGGAAAAAGAACCGTATTTCTCAAGGGCAGCAGCGCCAATTCAGCAGGGATCGGTTGTTCATCATTTCCATCTCCATCTTCATGTAAAGGAATCATGGGCATAAATTCCATTTCGTCTTCCGGCCCATTCAAAAAAAATTTGTTGTTCATATATATTTTTCACTTGTCAATCTGTCAAAAGTAGTATCAAAGAAACGAACATTTTAATGTAATACTATATGGTTCAAGATTAATGCCATGTTAAAGAATACGGCTATTAACTCATTTTGCTGCTAATGCGATAAAACAACAGTAATGGGTAAACGAAATTTGAAATAGCTTAAAAAGAATCTTAAAGAAATTTCCTTTAAAAAGTTTTATATTTTACATTTGATATTTAAGTCTTAACAGAACCATAAAAGTAAAAATAAAATATGCCTGACATTTTACTTGTTGATGATCATTCGATAGTGAGAACCGGACTTAAATTGCTTTTAAATGATTTTCTTGCCCACGCTAATATTGAGGAAGCTTATGATGGTGCTTCTGCGTTGGTAAAGATAAAAGAGAAAGATTATGATTTGGTGGTAATGGATGTAAATATGCCCGAAACTGATTCTTTTGGAACTATACAAACAATTCTTTCCGTTAAGCCATCCTCAAAAATCATCATGTTTAGCATGAATGCGGAAGAGGTGTATGCCAAAAGATATTTAAAAATGGGTGCGATGGGTTATTTAAGAAAAGATGCGCCAAATAAAGAAATTGAAAAAGCGATTACCAGCGTTTTAAATAATAAGAAATATGTGAGTCCGGAACTCGCACAGAAAATATTATCAGACCTCCAATCAACGGAAGAGCCGGACAATCCTTTTGACAAATTATCAAGCCGCGAGTTTGAAATAGTACAACACCTTGCGCAAGGTGATTCTGTTGCTGCTATTTCGAAAAAGCTTAATGTGCATACTTCAACTGTAGGAACACATAAAGCCAGGATATTTGAAAAACTTCATTGCCATAATATAATTGATCTTACTAATCTTGCCAAAGCCCACAACGTGATCCTCACTTCTTAAAAGGCAATTTTTGTCGTTTTTTTTCTACAAGGAATTAGTCAAATTACTACACTCACTATTGAAGTACTATTCTATTTTTACCTCATATCAGATATTACAATCAAAATAAAAATCCATTATATCAATGATTGTTTTATGACTGATTAAGAATAACCTAACGCCAAAAAGTTTGCGCCGTTGGTAACCTCAGAAACAAAAAAAAGCGATAGTTCAACTATCGCTTTTTTTGTTTAAATACTTCTCTTCTTTTGGCTGGAAAGCTCGACTTTTTTGCAAAAGTGAAATTTCATAGAAAAGATGACTATATAAATAAAGAAGGCGTTGAATATTGAGGAAATAAATAAAGTAAAGTGCAAAAATATTTCTCCTCTTATTTTAAGGTAGTTATCATAAACATCAAACTTCCTTTACGACATGAACCACAAAAAGAATGGAATGCTTTTATTTGAAAAAAACGCCACTACCCAATTAATGCCCGAAGCCTGGGCGAGAATATAAACAACAGGTAGAATACTTTTATTCCACCCACCCCAAATGGAAAATTATATTGAAAAACGGCTGCAGCCGATTGCCACTGCTGCGCCCAGAAAAAAAGCTATCGTTCTATAAAACCCTTCGAGATCAGGCTTACACTCAACGCCTCGAAAAGCTGGCACAACCCAGGGAAAAAGTGGCAGGAAATTTGGCCAAGGCCTGAAAACAAACTCCAAAAAAGTAAAATAAAAAAGGCCGCCTCGAATTTTATTATGAGACGGCCTTTTTCAAAATATTTATTGCCTTATTATCTTCCCGCCTGACCATTCAGGTATAACCCGACAACCTCAGCCTGAGAAAGCGCTTTATTATAAACTCTTAGTTCATCCAGTTGGCCACGGAACGTATTTACGTCGGCTGACTGTCCAAATAACATGTCGGGCCATGAACCTACTACCACACTTGAAGGAGTGTGGGTAGTCCAGCCAATGTTACCTAAAGGAGTGGTCATAGTGCCATCGGTATAAAGTGGGTTTGGTGTAAGGAACTTACCGCCTGTGAAGGCTGTATTGGCGCCTGTAGCAGCACCGTCCTGATAAGTCGTATAAGTAGAGGATCCTCCATCATAAGTTACGACAAAATTAACCCATTTGCCAACTGCCATAGTATCAAATGTTTCAGGTACGAAACCTTGCCAAGCAGGCGATGCAAAATCTTGAAAACCAGGGTGTACCCTCACTGAGTCACCATGAAAAGGTTCAATTTCATTCACTAGTAACCAGTTATCCGTTCCATACAGAAAGAACATACCCTGAGTAAGCGTATCCTGACCAGTCGTAGAACTATAACTGGGATCTGAAGTAGGTAATTTATACCATACCGAAACAGAATAACTCGAAAGGTTTGAGAAGGCGGTGCTCGGAGTATAAGTTGCATATGCCCCGGCAGCTCCCTGGTAAGCCTGCCCCCTTACTCCGGTGGCGTAACTAATATTACCGTGAACATTAGCCGTCATTCCTCCTTTTGTTTCATTCGCATTTCCATCAAATGGCCAGTAAGCTATTAAATTGGCAGGTGCAACGGAATCAGAAGACACATATCCACCCAATGGAGTTGGAGGTGCAATAGGGGTACTTTTATTCTTTGAACATGCCGAAAATAGTAAAGAACCCACCAAAATTATAGGTAGAAATTGAAAAGTCAACTTTTTAGTTATTTGTGTCATAGTTAATAATTTTTGAAATAGGGATTAAAGATAATTGTAAAATGAAATTTGAATTGTTAAAGATTTCTCAGTAACCCGGGTTTTGAATTATTTTGCCATCGCTTAAATCAATTTGTGTCTGGGGTATAGGAAATACTTCATTCTTTCCATCAACAAAATTCTTGCCAAGTGCTCGTAAAATCTGTCCCGCCCTGCCTTCTCTTACAATATCAAAAAATCTATCCTGTTCCATTGCAAGTTCTACTCTTCGTTCATGCCAAATCGATTGCAAAGTGACCGCAGTTGGACCCAATCCTGCGCGCGCGCGAACTAAATCCATGTCAGTTGTTGCATCGGCAATTTTGCCTAGTTGTAAAGCGGCTTCTGCGTTGATCAGTAATACTTCTGCATAACGGATGATGTGTACATTTTTTGGAAGATGATCTGTATTCAAACTCCCACAATAGGGATCAACTTTTCTTCCAAAATAGGCTTTATAATTATATCTATCATTTTCCACGGAATCTCTGCCAGGTATTCTAAAACCATCCCATAATAATGTCCCATTTGGCTTTATAAACATAATAGTTGCAGAGTCTCTTTTATCACCCGGCTCATAGGCATTAACCAAATCCTCGCTGGGAGTGTTTAATCCAAACCCGAGATCTGCCCAACCAAACTTTCCTCCTGCCCGAGGCCCTTGGGCCACCACATAAAATGGAATGGCTGCATCACAATTTGCATCCACCCCGGTTTGTATTTCAAATACCGATTCAGAATTGTTATCATATACTTTATTCCTGAAATTCAGGCTGTAATCGGTGACTAATGAATATTTATCAGAAGTAATAACTGCTTCAGTAAGGTCATATGCTTTCTGATAATTTTTTTGATACAAATAGACTTTAGCGAGAAGGCTTTCCGCAGCTTCTTTATTGGCCCGGCCGGTTACGGTAGCCGGATCACCTTTAGAAGGAAGGCTATCTACGCCATACTCGAGGTCGCTTATAATAGCTGCGTAAACAGAATCCTTGGAAGCCCTGGTTAAAAACTCCGGGCTTTTCGCATCTGCCAAACTCGCGGGGACACGCAAAATAAGAGGAACACCTCCAAATAACCTCACCAGGTTAAAATAAAAATAAGCTCTCAAAAATTTGACTTCCCCAATAAGCGTTCTTTTTACAACATGATCAAAAGTGCTTTGCTGAAGTGCTGCCAATGCATTATTAGCAGCAGAAACACCATTGTAATGACCATTCCACAATCTGTCGACATAAAAATTAGTGCTATTAAGGTCTGAATTAAAATCATCGAAAGCCACTGCCTGAGGTGCCTGGTCTGATGGAGTGCTTCCTTTATCAGCATCGTCTGAAGCCACATCTGTGGCCATACAAAATATAATTCCATGTACATCGTTACCGAAGCCTCCCTGGTAAAGCTGGTTATAAACTCCTGTTACTAATTTACGAGCAATATTCGGATCTTTAGCAGCTGATTCATTGGTCAACTGGCCTTGAGGCTGCACATTTAAAAAAACTTTCTTACAGCTTGTTAACAATAAGGCTGTAACAAAAGCAAAAAAGAATAATTTAAATACTTTTTTAAAAAACTGATTCATAGTCAAAAATTAAAAAGTTAAATTAACCCCGAAAGCAAACGTACGGGTCGTTGGATATGCATTCAATTCAATTCCCTGGCTCAATGGATCCGAACTGGCCAGTTCTGGTGAAAATCCAGAATAATTTGTAATCGTATATAAATTCTGCGCGGTAAGGTAGCATCTGAAATTATTGATGCCATATTTGTCTAATAATTTTTTAGAAAAAGTATATCCGATAGTTAGGTTATTTATTCTTGCAAAGTCACCTGATTCTATAAAATAAGTAGATTGCGGAAGAGCGTTCAGGTGCGCTCTCGGAATATTTGATGTATAGTTTTGGAATGACCAGAAATTATTTGCTACACGTGCTTCTACATTATCTTTCTGGTTAAAACGCGCTGCTTTTTTCCCGTTGTATATTTTACTTCCCACGGTTCCATAAGCTGCTATGCTGAAATCAAATGCTTTATAAGAAACACTGCCATTTAATCCAATAGTAAATTTTGGCTGATAAGAACCTGCAAAAACCCGGTCATTTGCATCGATCTTTCCATCACCATTCACATCTTCATACCTTAAATCTCCTAAACCAGGAGCTTGGCCATTGATGGTTATAGGTGCACCGCTTTTTGTAACATAAGCTGCCAGTTCTGCCTGGTTATGAAAAACCCCATCGGCTTTTAAAACATAAAAACTTCCGATAGGTTGGCCGTTATCTGTCAAAGTAGTATTACCACTTTGGCCGGCAGCGCCGGATGAAATACTTTGTCCGCCGTTTAGTGCCAGAACGGTATTTTTGTTATAGCTTACATTACCCGAAATATTATAATCCACGTTTTTCCCCGATTTGCCGTTCCATTGCAGGCCCAGTTCCGCGCCTTTATTTTCAATTGTGGCAACATTTGTTGTAGTAAGGTTTACAACACCTGCGACCAGGAGCGGAACCTGAATTAAAGCGTTATTAACTTTTTTATCATATACATCCACTGTCCCGCTAAGCTTGTTGTTTAAAATAGTGAAATCTAACCCTATATCCGATTCATCCGTTTGTTCCCATTTGATATTCTTATCAATCAAACCTGAAAAAGTAATACCAGTTACATAAGTCCCATTAAAGAAATAAGGCAAACCGGTATTTAATGTTTGAATGCTTGCTGAAAGTGGAATGTTATCATTCCCCAATCTACCATAGCTACCCCTTAGTTTTAACCGGTCAAATATTTTCTGGCTTTGCATAAATTTTTCATCAGAAATCACCCAGCCGACACCTATAGATGGCGAATACGAGAACCGCTTAGTAAACTGTGAAGATCCATCAGCGCGAAAGGTTGCTGTTAAGAGATATTTACTATCATAGGCATAGCTTAATCTGCTTATATAAGAATTCCGGGTTCTTATATCTCCGGTCGAATTGTTTAATTGTGTGGAAGGATCGCCCTGCGACAGGTACCGTAGATTGGGGTCTGCCGGCACGTCGCTCCTGGAACTCACTTCTGCAACATTGAAAATCTTTTCTGCCGTTACCCCTGCGAGGAATGTGATATCGCTTTTATTATACGATTTTTGAAAAGTAGCTGTATTATCCCAAACCCAGCGCGTATTTCGTTCGTCCTGCACGCTTAAATTACTCAAGTTGTTAACCTGGTTACCTCCAGCCACTATATAGGTAGTAGAATCATTTAAAAATTGTTTTACATAAATTGTCCGGTTATTAAATCCTAATTCAGTACCCACGCTTGAATGAAGAGTTAACCACGTCACGGGTTTATAATCAATTGCACCGGTACCCTGAACACGGTTTTCAAGATATTCATTATCGTTGCTTTCGATATCCAATACCGGATTTCCAACATTTTGGTAAGCAGAAGTATTCCCATACTTACCATTTATTTTAGAAGGAATAATAGGGGCAGCATGATAAGCGTCATTATATGCTGCGCCAAGATTTACATCACGGGTAGTTCCGCGACTGTAAGAAATTAACGTTGAAATCTTTAATTTGTTACTTAATTTATATTCATTATTTGACCTGATCGTAAAGCGTTTAAAATCATTATCAAGCACAATTCCTTCATCTGTTAAATAATCTGCGCTTAAAAAATAAGTTATTTTCTCATTGCCTCCTGAAATGGAAACGTCGTGGTTTTGTTCAAATGCTGTCCGCAGAATAGTACCATACCAATCTGTAGAAATGTTGGCTAATGATGGATCAACGAGAATTGCTCCATTGCCTGTATTTACACTGGCGGTGTTAATATAGTTTGCATATTCGTTTGAATTAGCCATCGTCACCAGGTGGGATGCCTGTCTGATCCCAACATTGCCATCATAGCTTATCTGCATTTTGCCTATGCGTCCTTTTTTAGTGGTAATAATAATTACTCCATTCGCCGCACGAACACCATAAATTGCTGCCGCAGATGCGTCTTTCAGTACTTCAACAGATACAATATCCGCAGAGTTGATGTTTCGGATATCATCCGTTAATACTCCATCTACAACATACAATGGATTTACACCACCAAGTATGCTACCTGTACCTCTTATCCGAACAATTGGCGCAGAATTAGGAGAACCGGAGCTTATGATTTGTACCCCTGCCATCTTGCCCTGAATGGCCTGTGTTGCGGTAAGCACTGGCTGTTTGGCAATCTCATTTCCGGTTATGCTGGCTATCGATCCTGTAATATCTCTTTTGCGTTGTGTGCCGTAGCCAACCACAACAACCTGATTAAGTTCTTTTGCAGCTGAAGCCTGTAAGGTTATTGTAATACTTTCTCTGCCATTCAGAGGAATTTTTTGTGAAAGATAACCTAATGATGTTATTAAAAGCGTTGAATTTGGACTACTTACAGATAAAGAGAAATTTCCGGAGGAATCAGTTGCAGTTCCTTTTGTTGTGTTTTGTTCCTGGATCGAAACACCTGGAATTGCTAACCCGTCACTGCCGATAACACGGCCTGTAACAATTGTTGACTGGGCAAAAACACCAATAGAAAATAAAAAGAAAAACATTGAAAAAAGAAAAAAGACTTTAACAGAAAAAGATTTATGGAAATAGAAGTTACTAGAAGTAAACATAATGTACAGGTTTTAGGCATTAACTATGAGTAATGAGCAATGGGTATTAAATAATAAGTATTAAAGTTATGAGTAAATAAGCAATAAATATGATAATATATTCTAACGTTAACTGCAAATAACAAACTAAAAAAGATTGGGGTCTAATGCCCGTTCTTCATCAAATAATATACCCGTTTTGACAACTCTTTCATCCTCGCGCTCACGTCCTCTTCAGTTATCGGCGTCATTAGAGCAATTATATATTTAACCTGGCCATCATCCACAATGCCGGCATCACACGTGAAAGAATTCCACCAACCTGATTTGTGATAAAACATTACATCCCACGGTAACCCTGTAGAAAGTTTCGTCGTATCTAGTTGTCGTCCGAGAAGGACCTTCATTTGCTGGCTCACCCATGGATTGATCAACTTGTTGTTATAAATTTTATACATAAAATCAGCGGCATGCAAAGCACAGGTTTCAGTTCCACGAATGGTGTCATATCCGGGATCTTCAAATTTCCGGCTTAAATATTTCCTGGTTACTTCGCTGCCATACCAGCCGTTTTCATGCATTGTTTGATCAATGTTTGGCCTGCCGGCAATATCAATAAGACAATTGGCTGCAGAATTATCACTGCGCGTAATCATAAGGTCTAATAAATAATCAACAGTTACTGTATCTCCATCACGTAAAAGTGGCCTTGGATCCAAACTTATTTCAGGGGTTTGATCCACATCGTTTGGCGATTTCACTATATAAGATCTGAATAAAGAATATTTTCCTTCACTCACCTGTTTTAAAACTTCCATGGCCACATACATTTTGTAAAGTGAGGCAGGATAAATAAAATTATCCATGTTGACGCCACCGAGTAAAGGTTTTCGGCTATTCACATCAATTACTGCAAAAGAAATTTTTTCCATTCCGTCTTCTCCGGCATCATAAATTCCATCAAGATTTACATCATGAACAATTTTTTGTAACGAATCGGAAAAACTTTTTTTCTGAATATAATAACCGGGAATAGTTACTTTTTCTTTAGTTTGAGCCATTGTAAAAAAGGAAGTGATTAAAAAGACAGGAAGTAGAAAAAGATGTTTCAAATGTTCAATTTTTTCATTCGATAAAAGTAAGAAGTTTTGCAGGCAGATGAACTGATTTTTATAATTGATAAAAAATAAAAACGAATTCTTTGTTTGTTTACTCTAGCTTACAAGACGGTTTAAAGAGAACTTGACTTTCGCCAAAACTGATCTTCGAAATTGTCTGTCAACGGTTCATCCACTATCTGTTCGCCAATCATTTCGAGTTGTTCATCCGACAATTGTTCCTGCAAATGCGGAAACAAAACTCTTTCTTCATAACGAATATGAGCATCCACCGTATCTGCCAGTTCAAGCAATATCTCATCTTCACTTTCCATTCCAGCAACTTCCACCTTATCAACAAACGTTTTTATTTTTTGATGTTGATCAAGTGCCTTCTGAACCTCTGCATCCTTGATTGGCGGAAAAAGGAATTCTTCTTCCTCCCTAAAGTGTGTGGACAAATGATGGATCCAAAAATATTTTACATATTTGATCATCCTGTCTGTTTCAATATGATACTTTACCCCCTGCCGGATTTTCCAGCAGAAAAGAAGGCCTGCATGATGGTCTCTTGAAAGCTTGAGTAAATTGTCGTTTCGTTTTAGCGGTAGGTTTTTCATCATCCCTGAATTTGTTACAAATCTATTCACTATTTATCAACTAAAAGTCGTTAAAAGTAAAACGGCACTAATCTTGATTAATATCTTATTGAACTTTGAAACTCTAAACCGGGAAACAATCCAAATAATCTGAAAAATAAAAAATAACCATGATTGAATTAACTACGCCTGTAGGTTCGCTCGATCATATACAGGGAAAAACCAGCGCAACCATTACTTTAGTTGAATATGCGGATTACCAGTCGGTGCGTTGTGGAGAAGCACATCCGCTGATAAAAAACTTAATAAAGGAATTTCATAACCAGCTCCTTTTTGTATTCAGGAATTTTTCAAAAAGCTGTCATCCCGAGGCCATGATAGCCGCAAGGGCAGCAGAAGCAGCGGCTTTGCAAAATAAGTTTTGGGAGATGCACGATCTAATTTTCGAACAACAAGACCAGATTAGCGAAAATAACCTTATTTATTTTGCAGAATCACTGAATCTGAACCTCGATCAGTTTGATAATGACTATAACAGCCAGAACACAATATCAAAAATTGAAAGCGATATCGAAAGCGGCATCCGCAGTGAGGTGACCGAAACACCAACTTTTTTTATTGATGACGAAAGACTGGAAACGTACGATGAAACTTATGAATCGTTAGCAAAAGCAATAAGGAAAGCCGGATAAGTCTTTAAATTAATGCGTGTATGGATAACAGTTATACGATTGAATTACCACGTATGTAAGTATCATTAATTCACCAGCAAAGGAACCATTCGTTTAATCATGACCGTCAATAAATTCAGTAAACAAGCAAATTTGTGCGATTTCCTTTCTATGTTTCATAGATGAACGTTAAATTGGTGAAGTTAAAAAGATGAAGTAGTGTTTTGATTAGCAAATACTTTTTTCAAAATATCTTTAACTCTTGCCGCAGGATCGTTCCTGATCTGTTGTTCTTCAATGCCGATCTTATAAAATAATCCATCTAAAGCTTTTTGTGTAACATAGGCTGTAAGATCCGTATTTACCGGCTTATTACTGAAACGGTTATAAGTGGTAAAAACGTCAGTCCAATATTTTGTGGCATTGGTGTTGTTTAAAGATTTGGAAATAATCGGTTTAAACGCCGCGGTTAACTGGACCGTAGTTTTCTCTTTCAAATAGTTTGTAGCCGCTGTATTGCCACCTCTTAAAATTGAAAAAGCATCTTGTATCGTCATTTGTTTTATGGCACTAATAAATATATTACCGACATATTGAGAAGCGTCTTCCGCAGCTCGGTTCATCGACAATACCGCTTTATCCACTAACCCACCCAAACCAACATTTCGTAAAGTTTTTTCGACATTAGCGGCTTCAGGTGGTATCAAAATTTTAACCATTGCATCCGCGTAAAATCCATTAAGTTTTGAGAGCTTATGCGTGGCAGAATCTGTTCCCAATTGCAGGGCTGTCTTCAATCCATCTACTACCTCCGCGGTTGTAAGGCCATCCTTACCGGTCGTTCCAACAGAATCCATAATAGTTTTTGCTGTTTCGCATCCACTCAATGAAAATAATAATACCAATCCTATGACATAAAGGCTCTTCATAATTTTTACATGTAAAAGTTCAAGTTCAATGCCAAAATATTTGATTCTACTCCTCACAATTCAATACCAATTTTTTTCATAAGGATAGAAGCGTTCAAACTATTACAAACGCCGGGTTTCAGCCGGTAATCAAAATATAATTCATCGTTACTCACCTGCACATCAAAATGATAATTCAAAATATGTTGAGAAAAATCTTCTTTCAAAGCTGCCAGTTCAAGATCGTGAGTTGCGATTATTGCTGCAGCTTTCTTTTTGATCAATTGCTTTATTAAAGCTTTAGAACCGGTGTGTCGATCAAGAGAATTTGTTCCCCTTAAGATCTCATCCAGCAAAATAAAAACGTGTTCACCGGCATTTACTTTATCAATTATAGTTTTCAGTTTTTTTAATTCAGCATAAAAAGTTGAAGTACTCTCTTCCAGGTTGTCGGTAATGCGCATAGTGCTTATAAGTTGAACATGTGAAACCGAAAATGAGTTCGCACAAACCGGGGCGCCGGCCATAGCAAGAACTATATTTACTCCAATACTTCGGAGGTAAGTACTTTTTCCTGCCATGTTAGAACCTGTTACCAGCATCAGCTCTGCATTGTCAGGAATGTCAATAAAATTATTCACCCTTTTTTCAACCGGAATTAACGGATGGCCAATCTCTTTTCCTTCAATCAAGAAATATCCGTTTTTAATGCTTGGAAAAATCCATTGAGGTTTATTGAAATAAAGAACCCCAAAGCTGTTAAGTGCTTCAAAATTCGCCAATGTGTCGAACCACAAATCAAAATTATTTTGTTCCGTTTCTTTCCACTTTTCAAGATCAAGAACCTGCTGCAAATTCCACAACAGTAAAAGATTTAATGGTAATGATAAAACGATATTGTAACGTATATCAAGTCTGTCTAAAATGTTTTTGACTTTTAAGATATCATCCGAAGCTTTTTTATTTTGTTCGATAAAAACAGCTTGCCATTGCTGCAACAACGGGCTTTCAAATTTTTCTTTTTCTATTAATGAAATGCTTGCTGAAAGCGTACTCAGTTCCTCAGCAACTTTTGATAAATTTTCATGAACAGCCGCTACATATTTATTGATTTGGTAAGCGATCACTGCGAAAAGCAGCAACATTCCATAAAAAATTGTATTGCCGACTTTCTCGAAGATGTAAAGTGTCACTACAGTCAAAATAATTGCGGGCAATAAATACCGAAGCCATTTCCAGGGTTTAAATCCGGAAAAAACTGCAGGCTCTTTGATCCACTTTTCCAGCCTCTTCTTTGTAGAAAAAGTGATCTTATCAGTAATGCCATAAGATTGCATGTTTTTTATCCACAGAGGCTTGTGAGACAGCTCTTTTACTGCTTTTTGCCTTTGAGATATTAAATCTATCGACGCTGCTGATTTTAGATATTCCGCGAGTTTCCCGCTTCCCGGTTCTGAAGTAGTTCGGTTGAGGTATTGAAAAAGAGAAGCGGGGCCAAAAATATCAAGATCATTTGCATAAGCATGTTCCTTTGGCGTATGTTCAGTTCCTTCTTCAAAAACCGAGTAATTACCAATTAGAAATTGAATTTCATTTGCGTTGAGTTTGATCAGCCGGTATTTATGTTGAATTTCAGCCTGGTTTTTAAGATCGTATTTGACGAGCTGGATAAAAATAAAAATCAACACGATGGAAGCCAGTATCACATAACCGGTACTGAGCGACCAGAAAAAATAAAAGGCAGCAATCAAAGCTACAATGCTTCCCAACCTGAGCCACGCGAAAGCAGATTTTTTATTTTTTAATAGTTCCAGATGCGCTCTCAATTCGTCCAACTGGTTTTGATAAAACTGCCTTGGTTCCATTACTTCAATTTATTTAAAAAGTTTGTAAAAGTAACTGAATACGGGCAATGGCTGTTAACGGTTTCTTATTTGCGAATTTCTTGTTTTAAAATGGTAAATACTTTTTATAACTTTGCAAGTTCTCAAATATTCGGGGCTGACCGGTTTTGACAGCATAGTTCTTTGTAAGTATAAGCATGTAGCGCGTTGCGTAATTAGCGCTTTAATCTGAATGCGAAACCTTTAAATGGCAATTCACAATTTGCCATGGCTGCGTAATCGATAGATTCGCAACCATTAGGGCCGTTGAGTGGGCAGGCCTGTTGCCACGCTCTTCCGCCGACTCAAAAACAAAACAGGCTGCTGTGATGGAAGGCTGTGACCATTGCTTAAGAAGATTCAGCTAAGGAACAAGTTGGTTTGTTTTGCTCCTGCTTTTTCCCCGACAATTAATGCAAAAATAAACATGTAGAAGGCTCACGGCGAATGTGTTTGGACCAGGGTTCGAATCCCTGCAGCTCCACTTTTTTACAATTCAAACGAAATCAAAAGCTCGCAAACTCAGTGTTTACGGGCTTTTTTGTTTTTTGAGACTGTTCAAAATGCTCATTTAAGCTCATATTAATCGTGCGTAATTCGTGCGTTCGGGCTCATAAAAAAAAGACGCACGATTTTTAATCTAATGTTTTGAAAATGAACATGTTCAGTCTTTGAACAAGTCTTGTCAGGGGAAAGATTTTACAGAAAAAAACAACACCAAAATCATAATGATTTTTTTGATCCACGCGGCACTAGTCTGGACACCTGGATCGCAAATTTTTTTCATAGCTTTTTATATTTTACTGTTCCACTGAATATGCATTTTGAAGAAATGTCAATAGTATAAATCCGCCCGGTCGTTATTTCCTCTAACAGATTGTGCATGGTATCGAAAATCGCAGTCGAGACTTTAATCTTGTATTCCGGTTCCATAGCCTTACCATCAACAACCCGTTCGTACTTCCACCTCCGTACAATCATGTATTCATTTGCCGCAGCGTTCTGCAGCGAAATGATGAGGGTATCATACTCTTTGCCAAATTCATTTTCCGAAAAGCAATGGGCTACACAAAGACTAAAGGATTATTTGGTAAAAGGGTATGCCGTTAATCAAAAGCGACTGGAACAGTTACACCAAACCATTCAGTTGATAAGTGAAGGAGGAAAAATTGAAGACCTGCAATTAAACGAAGCAAAGGAATTACTTGAAATTATTCGGAAAAAGCACCTTGTAAATTCTTCCGCCTCCTCAATGGATTCAGAAAATATCATAAAAAAGTCTATGGCGCCCCGCCGCTAAATGAAGTAGTTGATGGAGCTATATTCCGGAATTCGGAAATTTTCGGGTCAATTCCGAAAAATATGAAACTGGAAACTACGCTTCATCCGGCCGATTCCTCCTGGTAAGAATATCTTTCAAATTAACTTTAGTTCAGCAATGAGTTAGTCAGAAATGAAGTTGTTGCAAAAAATGCAATAACTTCCAGCTGATGGCAAAACGTACGAAGTTGAGTAACTTAGACGCCATAATATCGGTAGGTTATTAGGGTCAACTCAAAGCAAGGTACCTGATTCCATCCAATGAAACCGTTTCATTCATTTCAAGAGAGCATAGGCAAAAAGCGAATGATCCTGCGCTTTTCGAATTTACAACTACTATCGGGCACAATTTATCACCAAAAAGCAAAATATACTTCGCTTTTTATGTAAAAGTTACTAAGATTACTTAAATTGCATTCAAAAGCGAATTATAATGCGTAATACAGTGACAGAATTAGGTGAAACGATCCGAAAACGACGGGAACTGTTGGGCCTGTTACAACCCCAGCTTAGCGCCATCGCCCATGTGAGTATACGTACCATCCAGCTGGTAGAGGCAGGTAAAGCAAACCCATCCATTGGCATCCTAACTAAGATAGCCAATCCCCTCGGGCTGGTATTGAAACTGGATCTAAAAGAAATAGCAAACGAATAATGGCTAAGAAACGTTCAGCGCAGGTTTTTTATAATGGGATGTCGGCTGGCATTTTATCAAAGACAGGAGCGAAGTATACTTTTCAATATGATAGAGAATATTTGCTGGCTTCCGGTAGCCGCCCCATTAGTATTACACTGCCATTCACGGAAGAGCCGTATCAAAGTGACTTGTTGTTCCCGGCATTCATTAATATGCTCAGTGAAGGTGCCAATAAACAATTACAGTGCCGGCTCCTGAAGATTGATGAAAATGATTATTACAGCCTGCTGCTGGCTACGGCGGCTGACGATAGCATCGGTCCTGTTACCATAAAAGAAATACATGAGCCTTCCTGAAATAAAATATTGTCCTTCTACCCTTAAGCCAGGCTATACTACCTATAGCCCGGCAGCACAACTCGCTTTGTTTGGCAGCCGGTCTAAAAGAGTATCGCATATACTAGCTTTTGGTCCTCCGGGAAAAAATGCTGAGCTGACACGCCGTTATAATGAAGTCAGAAAATCCATCAGCATCAGCGGTGTCCAGGAAAAATACAGCTTACTGTTACAGAAAAATGATTTGACCCTCACTTCTTCCAAAGGCACCCATATATTAAAACCAGTGCCTTCCGAAAGACTGGAGCGGATAGAAGATATGCCGGCTAACGAGCATGTAAGCATGCAGATCGCAAAACAGGTTTTTAAAATTAAGACGGCGGCCAGCGGAGTGATCTTTTTCAACGACGGTTCCCCGGCATATATCACGCGGCGGTTCGATTACAAACCCGATGGCACCAAGTACCAGATCGAAGATTTTGCCACACTCCTTGGAAGGTCTCCTGAAAAAGAAGGGCAAGATTTTAAGTACAATGCCTCCTATCTTGACATTGCCAATCTCATCAAGAAATATGTTCCGGCGGCACCTGTAGCTTTGTTGCAGTTGTTCAGGCTGCTTGTTGTCAATTACCTGGTAGCTAACGGCGATGCTCATTTGAAAAATTTCTCCCTGATGGAGACCGACCAAGGCGATTATATGTTAGCGCCTGCTTATGATCTCCTCTGTACTGCGCTCCACATTGATGACGCTCACCTTGCCTTACATGATGGCCTCTACCCCGGCGATTATAACGAACCCTCTTATCAACAATTTGGCACTTACACTAAGAATTCATTTATAGCTTTTGCGCAAAAAGCGGGTATAGATATCCGGCTGGCCGGTGCTATTATTGATGAACTGTTGCATGGTGTATCAGAAGCAAAGGATCTTCTCGAAAGGAGTTTTTTAAGCACCGAAGCAAAAGAAAAATATAAAAACGTGATCGACGAGCGCCGGCGCAGTTTACAACTAAATTGATCATAAAACTTTTGCCTCTCATTTACCCCTCATTGCAGAAATACTCTATGGTGACTGGAGGTACATTCCCAAATACCTAGTTGATGCATCCTTGGGAAATGATGCATTGCGTTACCCCTGGTTAAATTTGAAACGAGCTTTTAATTTATATCATTGTGGCTTTGCAATTATAGTTGTTGCCAAGATACTATCAAAGAAGATTACTGCTTTTAATAGCGGCTCATATTATGCAATTCCATCCAGCGGGTTGCGTTTCCAATGTCTTTCCATCCGAACTTGCGATATAGTTCATGCGCATCGCGCGTAACCAAAATCCACCTCCTGAGCCCTTGCAGGTCAGGATGATTCATGACCGTTTCCATCAACCATTTTGAAAGTCCCTTATTTCGGTATTCTTCGAGGACATAAACATCTCCAAGATAGGGAGAATCTATCAAGGAAATAATCAATCTTTAATAATCATCATTTAAAGAAAACACAGGTTTCCGATACATCCATAAAAAATCCGGTAAGAGATGGCCCACTTACCGGATTTAACTTATTACTACAAAAATTATTTCGCTTTACTATCTAATAATTACCTGGTGCGTTTCATTAATACTGCCATTTACGATATGGACAAAATTAGTTCCAGGAATCATACCAGCGACTTTAAGCTTCATATTTGTAGTAAAACTGCTGAACTGTCGTTGTTTCTTCAAACTGCCATTTACATCTGTGATAGACACGGTCGCAGTTGTGCCTAAACTAGAACTTTCGGTTTGTAGCGCACTATTTGATGAAACTGGGGAAATATTGACAGAACCAGAAGTGGGGTTAGGTGATATAGCATAATAGTAGCCGCCTACATGGAAACTTCTTGTTGCCACCTCTGTACCGCCACAACCAGTGCCAGAAAAGTTTACAGTTATAGATTGTCCAGAAGACAAAGTGAACCAAAATTTGCTTTGAGACGGATAATATATGAAGCCAGTCTGGGAAGTAGAAGGATTAGTTGATGATTGGTAGCAACTGATTCCCGTAATGCCTGGCCATTGGAAAGTAACCGAAGTTGCTCCCGCAGAAATGGAATTATTAATATACATGGTCGAATTAACACCCCCTGAGTAATGGTACCGGTAAGAGAATAACCGACAGCAATCGTTTTATTTATCACGATCGGATTTGAACCACACACCCCTGAAACTGTCGCCGTTAATGTGATACTACCATCTCCTGTTTTTGTAAGAGTGGTTGAATTACAGGAAGTGCAACTTAACGAAACAATTCCTGCAGGAGATGCACTCCAGGTAACTGAAGCGTTGCAGTGTAAATTGGCGACAGAATAAGTAGCACTGCCAGAACATATTGCATCGTTACCAGATACAGACATTGTCGGGGCTGTAATTGTCATACTAGTTACATTGGTATTGTACTGAGTTCCGTTTGCTGTTACCGTTGCGCTAATATTACTTAAACCAGAACCGCAAACTGGAGTAAGAGTCAAGGTATTAGTTGTCCCTGAAGAATAAGTTGCAGGCGCGGCGCTACCATTTGGCAATTTCCATCCATTCGGGGTCGCTCCCAGATTCCATGTATAATCGGTAACGGTTGCATTGTCTGGATTATTAACTGTAAACGTTTGAGGAGTCGTATTCCCACAGGTTAATGATACTGTAGTTGGAGTTATGTTAAATGAGGGACCAATCGCAGTCTTTGTTATAAGAATTTTACTAATAGAAAAATTATCCACGACATAATTGGATTGACCGCCGGTAGCCCAAATCAGAAAAGTACTGTACCCCGAACTAGAAACACTAAAAGTCGGAATCGTATAGGTTTTGGCAGAGGCAGTACCCTCAAAAGTTTGCTGACCATATCCGCTTTTGTTCCAGTTGGCTACATTAGCGTCAAGCGAACAAGAAGACATACCAGCAGTTGCATATCCCATCAATGAATTAATTATAGAAGTATTGAGATAAGTGGCCGCGTCCGCATTGCCTGTTATTGAGATATCATAATTATTGCCCGTTTGAAAATTATAATTGAGATAAAACCCTGTGCCAGAGAAGGGAATTGAGTTATTTTGGGTACTTACAAGGAGGCCGTTTGCCGTTGAAAACTCCACTCCGCCTGCATATGATGTATGAACCACTCCGTTAATCGTTTGGCTGGGGCTGAAGACATTACAGGCAGTGGTACTTAGACCACTGTTTAAATAGTCGATAGTAGTTGTTTGACCAAAGCTTTGGTAACCAACAAATGTCAAGGCGAAAATAGTTATTGCCTTTTTTAAATTTTAAAATTAAGCAACTCATTTTGTATATGTTTTTGGTTAAAGATTAATGATTATCCGGTTTCTCTAGATGAATTTGGAAACCCAATTGCAGAAATGCAGTTTTATTATTCAGACCGTCAATTCCAGTATTTGAAATTGAATAGTTCCCTGTAAGTTCCAATCCCACTGAAGTATTGAAAAATAATACAGCGCCAGACGAGAAAAGGTAATCAAAAGCATTATGTCCATTAAAATCGACTCCATAGTCTACTAGAGCTTGGGAAAACAGATTTATTACATGATCCTCTGAAAGCCAGTAATATCTTAGATAAGGGCCGAATGCAAGATAATTTGAGGTGCTTTTATGTCCATTCTGTTTTATCGTTGCTCCAGAGTATTCTATTTCTGCTCCAGCTGCAAATTTGTCGAATATAAAATAGCCGATGTCTGGCGTAGCTGATATTGAGGAACCTAGTACAGGAGTTCCACGCAAAGTTTCATGCTGTTTTTCAATCCTTGCACTTCCCCTCACTAACCAGTTCCCCTTTGTGATCTGGCAGTTTGACTTCTTGAGTAAGGCAAAAGAAATTAACAATAAGAGGAAGTTTTTTTTCATAAGTGCGATTTGAGGTGCTTTAAAAAAATGATCCCAGCCAGCTAACGGATGTGCAGAACTGACATTTATCGGAAACTGTAATAACTTGTGATTTGTACTCACTCATGGCAGTATTTTGAATACCGGTGGCAATACTATCCACCGACTGAGCTGCACAGTTATGCACTATTAATAATAAAAAAATGAAATACAGGTATTTCAAAAACGCAATCAACAGCAGTTAATTTTTAAAACCCTTACGGGCAACGTTAAATTTTATTTAATCAGTTAAGGCAATGGTGCTATTAGCACATGCTCTTAGCAATGATTTTTATTGGTAACTTTATTCAATAAGGTTAAAAAAATTACTTTCACAGAAATGAACTTTTCTACGAATTGACTGGGTTATACAATAATTAGACAGTTTTTCACGATTTTCGAAAAAAAAAGAATGGATTAACACCATCTCCAGAAGCGGAGGTATTCTCGCATATGCTCTTTCGAGAACAAAGTTCGGTCGTTCATAGTACTAATTCATTTAGTAGGTATAATCTATAGAATGCCTTAGCCCAACTATAAATTATGATAGCGCGTTAACATTGTTTTCTCTTCATTAATTCGTGCACGAAGATCGGCTATTGGGAAACCAAGCCGCGCAGATGAAGAAATAACCATCAAAATAAATGAGGCTGCAAAATATCATGATATAAAAGTTCTGGATCACATAATTATAACTGCCGAACATTATTACTCATTCGCAGATGAGGGGTTGCTTTAGCCCCTTTTTTATTCAGTACATCACTTCCATTTATCTCATTAAAAATAGCCTGATTAATTCAGGCTATTACAATTTGGAAACAGATAAAACAGATCGTCTACAATCACAGCGACTTCAATCGTTCATAAAATTCTGTCAACTCCGCTTTCCTCAAAATCTCTTCATGAATTGCTCGAAATTCTTCTCCCGTTTCTTTAGGAAAAGCACTAATAATAGCATCGTCAAAAGGTTGTTCTTTTGTCAGCAGACCAGCTTCAATCAGACGGCTTAACAACAAAATATTTTGTCTGCTTAATTGCAAAACAATTTTGCATTTTTCAGTCATGCCTGGACTGCTTAAAACGGTCTCAAAAATTTTTGATTTGTCTTTGTTTTCTGCACTGTTCATACGTCACATTTTAAAAATGAAATAATATTTTTTTCAAGAACAAATCTATTTTTTAAAATTTTTGTTCAGCCCTTCAGAATTTGAACAGGTGTTTTTTTGATCTTTTTAGCTTAGTAGTTTTACATAACTCTCAGGTTGCTAAATCTGCAACCGGCAAGATGTACAAACGTGGCACGTTTGAGCATCTTGCCCTCCCGCGTCGGAACTCGCTTCGGGAACTGTGAGAGATTTTGAAAGTGGATTAGTTAACTCGTGAAAATGATATTGTGATGAAAGAAAAAAAACAAGTCCGTTCTAAATGGCTTACGGTCCGGCTCAGTGAAGCTGAAGAAAATAAACTGACTAATTTCTTCAAACGTACTACATCAAACAGCATTAGCGAATATGCAAGAGAGGTGCTTTTACGGCAGCCCGTAATTGTTCTCTATCGTAACCAATCAGCTGATGAATTTTTGTCGGAAATGATCCTGTTAAAAAAGGAACTCAACGCAATCGGAAACAACTTTAACCAGGCGGTTCATAAACTGCATACACTTGATCACATTTCTGAAATCAGATACTGGGTTTTACAACATGAAAACCTTATAGCCATGTTTCTGAAAAAAGTCGAAGAAATTAAAGAACAACTGAATCAAATCTACATCCAATGGTCGCAAAAATAACGGTACCAAAAAGTATCAAAAGGGCACTGAATTACAATGAACAAAAAATGAAAGAAGGAAAAGCTGAATGTATCTGTGCGAACTACTTTTTAAAGGAAGCGGACCAGTTGAATTTTTATGAAAAGATTCACCGCTTTGAAGAATTGATAGCACTCAATAAAAGGGCAACAACAAACACGGTTCACATCTCCTTAAATTTTGCATCGAATTAAAAACTGGCGAAAGAAAAATTGATTGAATTGCTTCTGTCTACATGGAAAAGATCGGCTTTGGCGAACAGCCTTATCTGATGCTCCCCGGGATAATTGAATATTGATTTTCATGTAAACTGTTTTAAAAAATCAAAAAAGGACAAGATGAAAAGAGAATGACTGAAAGATTAAATTGCTTTTATCTCAGCAAGCAAAGTAATTGATATTCCTATAATGAAATCAAGTAGGAGGTTGGGATTCTTTTTATTATTTGGGGCGCAGAGCTGGGGACAAAAAATTAATACCATGAAAGTAAAAAAAGAAAACCATATTTACAAATCGTTTTTTATCTAGCAGAATCAATGCTGACACTGCAGCCTCACATTTTCTACTTTTGTCTGTTTTAGCTACAGGAAGTTAAAAAGCTTAATCGTGGAATGTATAAATTCTACGGTACTTCAAACTTCGTACTTTTGTGAAAGTAGACGAAAAAATCCTTAAAATTTTTAATGTACGGAAAATATCCGTACATTTGTATTCAAAAAACAAATAAAAATGGAAACAGCCAGATTTGATACCCGGCTTTCAAAAGACCTCAAAGAACGTTTTGAATATGCTGCAACTCTCGGAGGCTACAAATCGCTTTCCGAATTTGTTATTTTGTCTGCCAGGGAAAAAACTGAAGAAATCATGGAGAAACACAACTTAATCGTTGCCTCAAAAAAAGACCAGAAAATTTTCTGTGATGCGCTCCTGAATCCTCCGGCTCCTAACAAGCGACTTACTGCTGCTGCCAGGCGTTACTCAAAAGTGATTAATGCAAAATGAGTAATCTGACTGTTGTTTTAAATCCGTCGCATAAAAAGGAAGATTTTACATGTGGAAAAACGCTTTTGGATGATTACCTGCATAAGCAGGCAAAGCAGGACGTAAAAAGAAAACTTGCCGCATGCTTCATTCTGGCAGATGAAGAAAACCAGGTCAAAGGTTATTATACCCTTTCCGGCGCTTCAATTGAACGGCAATCATTGCCTGAAGAAATCATCAAAAAATTACCACCCTCCTATCATCATCTGCCGTCAACATTGTTAGGACGGTTAGCTGTCAGTACAAAATATCAAAAGCAGGGGTTAGGTGAGTTACTCTTGCTTGATGCGTTAAAAAGATGTCATACCATTTCTTCTCAAATAGCCTCAATGGCTGTAATCGTCGATCCATTGGATGCCGATGCCCAAAAGTTTTACAATAATTACGGATTTATTCTTTTGCCGGGGAGTGGCAAAATGTTCCTGCCTATGGCGACTGTTGCGAAATTATTCGGTGGCTAATACGAATTTCCAGCCATTTATTTTAACGGCATAGACAATCTGATTGCGAAGGCACGTTCCAATAAAGTCGCTACCGCGCAGATGCAAGGCAACTCAAACTGCATTAGGCAAAGAACAGGCAGAAGTTATTATGAATATTGTAGGGAATGTTATCAGTGAACACGTGAGCGGCGATACGGCAAAACAATTATCTGAAAAATTTGGTAAGATTTTACATAAATAGTCAGAGTATTGCCATTAATCGAATGGATAAAAGTATTACAAATTCAAACCTATTAGAATTCGCAATCCCGGTCAATAAAATATCGTCTCTTTCAAGTAGCGAATTTGTTGGTAGGGTTGCTGATGATCCAAATCAAAAATTGAATTAAAGGGCTTTTGTGCGGATATCATTAAACGACCATGATGTAACTGAAATCGTTCAAGCTGAAGTACAAAGGTTGTTGGATACGCCAGAATCGACGGATTTGATTATTAAGAAATAATAATCTTTTATTCAGCAAGTTATTGCCCAGATCATTGCTTCTTTAATTTTTAAAAGATGTTTATCTATATTAATTATTAAATGTTTTGGATTTTATAATCCTCTAATTCATTCGTAGAAGACAACTTTTCCAATAAATTTCTCGGGAAGGAAATGCGCAAGTTTATATTCTGTTACAGCAATCGGATTTCTTAAAAGGTTTAAGGAATATGAACAATAACACTTGGGTATTGTTTGAAGAATATCTTAATAAATCGATTCACCAGTCTGCAGTAAATGTTTGTGTATTTATTTTATTCACACGTCATATAAATGTCTCAAAAAG
>Ga0157371_10001471_pt1 | contig 24445 bp, 22 predicted proteins | sample C45metaG_FD_113462 | JGI IMG/M metagenome (GOLD analysis project Ga0157371, IMG submission 113462) | Corn rhizosphere microbial communities from Kellogg Biological Station, Michigan, USA - C4-5 metaG | ecosystem: Host-associated > Plants > Roots > Rhizosphere > Soil | place: USA: Michigan...
ACTTTAGTTAGGTCAGTGGGCTCCGATCACCTTGCGGTGCCGTGATTTCCAATAGTCGAGGGCCGCCTGCGCTTCCAGAGGTCTGGCAAAGTAAAAGCCCTGCCCGCTGGCGCAACCGAGGGTGGCGAGCGTGGTGGCAAGTTCGACGGTCTCGATGCCTTCGGCGGTCGTGGACATGCCGAGGGCCTCGGCAAGGCTCAGCACGGCGCGGACGATCGCGACAGCGTCCGGGTCCACCATCATCCCGGAGACGAAGCTCTTGTCGATTTTCAGCACATCGATTGGCAGGCGCTGTAGGTAAGCGAGATTGGAATAGCCGGTGCCGAAGTCATCCATCGCGACGGTCGCATCCAGGGACTTCAACGCATCGAACACCCGGGTCGCGCGAGCTGGATCCTGCAAAATGGCACTCTCGGTGAGTTCCAGAGACAACCGTTCGCCCGTCAGCCCGGCCGACTTAAGGGCACTCGACACGACCCCGGCGATGTCATCGCGAGCGATCTGTATCGCGGAAAGGTTTACGCCGACATAGAGCGGCAGCTTCTCGCCTGCCTTGCGATCCCAATCCGCCAAGGTCTGGGCAGCCTTGTCCATCGCCCAGCGGCCGAGTTGGAGGATCAGTCCCGATTCCTCGGCCACCGGAATGAACTCCGCGGGCGAAATCTCGCCGCGATCTTCATGAGTCCAGCGCGCCAGCGCTTCGAAGCCAGCGACCTCGCCCGACTTGAGATCGATCAGCGGCTGGTAGAACAGCTTGAGATCGTCCTTCTCAAGCGCTCGCCGGAGCTCCGTCTCAATCGAAAAGCGGCGGCGCGCCAGGCTCGCCACCTGCGGCTCATAAATTTCGGGTTTCCCGGACTGTTTCGCCTGTTTGACGGCGAATTGCGCATTGCGGAACAGTTCTTCGGAATCCTGCCACGGCTGCATCAGCGCTACACCGATCGCGCATTCCACCCGGATTTCCAGGTCGGAAATGGTGAACGGCGAGGACATCACCTCCTGGACCCGTTCGGCAGCGGTGAGCGCATCTTCGATGCCACGCCGAAGCGCCACCAGGATTCCGAATTCGTTCCCCCCGGTTCGAGCCAGGATATCGCCGGCGCGAAGCCCGGACATCAGCCGCCGAGCGAAAGTGATCAGCAGCTCGTCCCCCGCCAGACTGCCCATGCTCTCGTTGATTCGCGAAAAGCGAAGCATGTCGACGACGAGCACCGCATATTCGCCGTCTTTTTCGCAGCCTTCGAGTTTCTCTATCTCTTCCGTGAAGGCCAATCGGTTCGGTAGCCCGGTGAGGCTGTCGCGAAGCATCTCCGCCCTGAGAGTACGCTCCGCTTGCACTTCGACCGTCCGGTCGACAACGCTCATCAGGCACCGCGCGATTGCTTCTTCGCTTCTAGGAAGCGGTGCCAGCTTGATTCGCAGGTAGCGTGCCGCAACCCCGTCGCCATCCCGGAAATCGAGCTCACCCGAGCTAAGCGGATCGGCAAAAAACTCCTCGAAAAGCTCGGCGACAGGACCGTCCTCAAGCCATTTGCCGTTCGTCCAGGTTTCGTCCAGGTTTCGTCCCAGAGTGTCCGAGAAGCGCTGATTTTGCGCGAGAATCTCCGACTTTCCATCGCCCAGAGCGATGATCGCTGCGGCAATCGGAAGAGCAGACAACAGGGCGGTATCGTCGGCCGTGGCCAGGTGCGGCTTGGCTCCTGGCGCATCGGTCCGGCGCGTTCGGGTCGGCCGCCCGTTACGCTCTGACGCAGACTGCATTCGCCGCTTATCTAACGGAAGGGGTTAATTCGGAGTATCCATTGGCAATTTAATTCAATTGTTGACGCAGGTTGGTTAACGCGGAAGCAGGAATATACGCTCTCCTGCCGCGCGATTTGCACCCCTCTTCAACGGCCGTTCGTTACGCCGTGATCCGCATCTTGCGGCAGCAGGAGCAACTCACATGAACCAGACCACAATGATCGTCATCGCGATAGTGGTGATCGTCGCAATAGTGGTGATCGCAGGCCTGATCTGGTCTCGCCGCCGCCGTTCAGAACATCTGCGCGATCGCTTTGGCCCGGAATACGAGCACGCAATTGCCCACGAAGGTGGTCGCTCCAAGGCGGAAGCCGAACTGGCCAAGCGTGAGAAACGGGTATCGAAGCTCGACATCCGGCCGCTCGAACCAGCCGCACGCATGAAGTTCCTCGATCAGTGGAAGGACGTGCAGGCACGGTTTGTCGATGACCCTGCGCGAGCAGTTGCCGATGCCGATGGACTGCTTGGCGACGTCATGACGGCCCGGGGTTACCCGGTCAGCGATTTCGAACAGCGGTCCGGCGACATCTCCGTCGATCATCCAGAGGTCGTGAAAAATTACCGCGCCGGGCATGACATCGCGCTTCGCCACGCGAAGGGCAACGCCAGCACGGAAGACCTTCGGCAGGCGATGATCCACTACCGCGCCTTGTTCGAGGAACTGGTGAACGAGACCGATGCGCCCGTCGCCGGGAAAGAGCCGGAAGCGGCCCACTGAGCGACCGGTTTACGGCAGTAACGCCAAGCCGCTCTCGCCGAGCGACAGGCGGAGCTTCCCCCGATTCCGCGCTGGCCTATGTTCCCCGCGTTGGGCAAAGGAGAATAGTTGTGGGGTGGATGATCGGGCGTACGGAAGCGCTTAACAACCCGGAGGGCGCACGGCGCAAGGCGCTGCAAAAGCTGCAGGGCCTTCCGCAACTCGACGACCCCGAAGGACTGGTGGTGCCGATTCTGATCGAGGCGTTGCTGATGGTCGAATCCTACCGCGGGGCGCGCCACCAAATCTCGTTCCTGCCGGAACTGACGAAGAGCGTGGATGACCTGCTTCGAGAGCTTACGATCGTCGAGAAGGCCACAGCCTGGGCGGCGGAATAGCGCCGCCGCCCTGCCCGCTTCTCACGGAAAGCTAACCCTCGCGCCGAGTGACAGAACCAGCGCGTGCGCGCCCTGGAGCTCGCCGTTGACGAGGATTGGAGTCTGGACTGGAGTGCCGGCAAACGCAGCGGTGGTGCGGTCGATGCTGGCCTTGGCGAAATCGATGTACATTACCGCAGCATCCACGCTGAAGTTCGGAGCGGGCGAAACGCTTGCTCCCACAGCGAAATCCCAGCGGTCGGAATCCGGAACTCGCGCGTCCCGGAAGCCATTGCGGGTTGGAGTCTGGTCGCGTTGCACCCCGGCACGGAGCGTCCACATCGGCGCGACCTTGTAGTCGAGCCCTCCGGCCACACTCCAAGTATCTCGATAATTTTCCGGAATCGCGGTGTTGAGCGGCGCTCCCAAATCAATGGCGTTGAACTCGCCCCACCCGATTCGGGCAACCTGTCCATCCAGAGTGAGTTGCGGCATCACCTGCACGCGCACACTCCCGATTGCCTGCCACGGAGTCTTGAAAGTCGCGTTGGTCGGAATGGTGCTGTTGAAGGGTGCAAGCGGGCCGAGCAGTCCCTGCGTGATCACCTGTCCGTTGAGCTTGTGCTTGATACTGGACTTGTAGCTGAGGCCGAAGACCGCGGGGCCCGATCGGACCTGCCCGCCGACGCTCCACCCCCAGTCCCAGCCCTTGCCTGTCAGCGTCTGCTGCCCATCCGGGAGCAATGGCGACAGGTTGGGAAGTGCATTGCCGAGAGTCGCGCTGACATGCTCGGCGTTGGCGGCAACCCCGACGACGATCATTGGTGTGATGGCCACCGCTACCGACGGCTGCAAATCGATGGTCGTGAGCTTCGTCTTGCCCGCCGTGTAACGAGCCCAGCTGTCCGGTGCATATTTCGTTTCGAAGCTGAAGGGTGAGGTCACCGCAAGCCCGACCGCGAACTGGCCGAACCCATAGGCGACCGCTCCCGACGGAAGTGTGCCATTGCTGATTGGATTGCGCGCTGTCGCCGTTCCGCCGACGGGCCCCGGCGCCTGGCCGGGACGGACGATAATCGTTCCTTTGTCCACGACGTCCGCGCGCGGCATGATTTCGCTGATGTTGAGGGAGACGTCGCCGCCGTGAAGGCCGCCGATCGACGCTGGATTCCACCACAGGGAGGCCGAACCAATGTCCGCCCCTTCCCCGGAAAACGCTCTTCCCGCACCTCGAGCCGATTGCTCCTGCAAATAGAAAGCGGCGGCATGGGCTGGCGCGGTTAGTCCCACACTCAGAGCCGCAGCGCCTGCCGCGCTCAGCAGGCGTGTCATTATCCTGGTCATCAAAGTCTCCCCTTTGTTGGATCCGATTTCAGTGTACCCGGGTCCAGACTTGCGATTTGCAGAGCGGCCAGAAAATACAGCCGCGAACCTTCAAGTGATTGGCATCTATCGGTGTGACCGAGGCTCTGTAGGTCCCGCCGTCTTCCGCATTATAGATGGTGCCGCCGGTCCAGGCGCTCCCAGCGGCAGCGAAGCCGCCCAGGATCTGAAGCCCAAGCAGCTTGCGGTTCCGAAGTTGTGGGTTGCTGTTGTGAAGGTCCAGCAATTCCGGATTGCCGCGGATTCCGTCTGAGCTCAGGATTTTCCCGCAGATGGAACGCCCGCAACGGTCAATCTCCACAACCCCGTGCTTGGTTTCAGTCACCCAGCGGCCAAGAGCCACATCGGGATTTGCAGCGACAGCGGCCGCGGCCAGCAAGAGTCCGAACATTGGAACACTCCCCTTGCGTCGCAGGGTAGCAAAGGGAATTTGCAGTGCAATCCCCACCAACGTGAGTATCCTGTTGTTAAATTTGCGTTTATCGAATCTTGTTGCGCCCGCGACCCCCGCGTGATTAGCTCCCGCCACTGACGACCCCGCCACCCTGTATTGGGTGGGCTCGTGTGGCGGCGCCGCCGGCTTCAGACTTCCGTCAATTCTGGCGGACTGAGCAAACAAGGGGACGGGAAAATGCGCAAAGCAATTATCGTGGGAATGGCCGCTGCTTCATTGCTGGCTGTTTCGGCCTGCAATAAGCAACCGGCGACGAGCGGCAACGAAGCAACGTCGAATAGTGCGGCCGCAGCGACGGACATCAACGGGACCTGGAAGGCGGACATCGACAGCGTCCAGTTCGATCAGAAGCCTGACGAGATGTTGCTTCAGAACGGCACCTTCTCATGCAAGTCCTGCACTCCAGCCTACTCGGTTCCGGCCGATGGCGCCTTCCATCCGGTAAGCCTGCCCTACGCCGACAGCGATTCGGCGAAGGTGGTCGATCCGCACACCGTGACCGAAACTGCCAAGAAAGGGGGCAAGCAAGTCAGCGTGACGACGATGACCGTTTCCGCCGACGGCAATACGCTCAACGGGAAGTTCACCGACACTTCGACTCCTGGCCAAGCCAGCACAGGAGAATTCACCGAGACCCGCGTCGGGCCGGCACCGGCAGGAGCGCACGCCATTTCCGGTCAATGGAAGCCGACCAAACTTTCCAACTTCAACGACGCGGCGCTGACCTTCACGATCAACGTCAACGGCAACACTTATCATTCGAGTTCGCCAGACGGGACCTCGTTCGATGCGACGATCGGCGGCGGCGACGTTCCGATCAAGGGCGATATCGCCGGAACGACGGCAGCGGTCTCCAAGAGTGGCGACAACTCGTATAAGGTGACTCGCAAGCGCGGCGGCAAGGTGGTCGGAGAGACTACCTTCACCCTCGGCTCGGACGGAAAGCTGAGCGCGGAAAGCCATAATGAGCTTTCCGGGAGCACGCTCAAGTGGACTGCGACCAAGCAGTCCTAGGAAGGCGGAGGGCGGCCGGTTTGCGGCCGCCCTTCATTTTTAGCTCAGCGACCCCCAGCGGCGGAACGGCGGCGCCTGTTGCGGCCTCCCCGAGGCTGAGCAGCCTTTGCGCGATGATCGCGATGCTGCTGCGGGCGACGCTCGTGTCGTGGCGTCGCTGCAGGAGCCGCCCGGCTCCTGTTGATCCGCTCGGCCTCGGCAACGAAGTCTGCCGGTAGCGGCGCGACCTCGATCTTCTGCCGAGTCAGCTTCTCGATATCGCGCAGATAGGCTCGCTCGTCTTCGGCGCAGTAGGCGATCGCGACGCCGGTGGCGCCGGCGCGAGCCGTCCGCCCGATCCGATGGACATATTGCTCCGCGACGTTCGGCAGCTCGAAGTTGATTACGTGGCTGACGCCCGACACGTCGATCCCGCGCGCGGCGATATCGGTCGCAACCAGGATCGGAACCTCACCGGAGCGGAAGGCGGCAAGCGCCTTTTCCCGCTGCGGCTGGCTCTTGTTGCCGTGGATCGCGGCAGAGGCAATGCCGCTTCCTGCGAGCAGCTTCACCACCTTGTCGGCCCCATGCTTGGTGCGCGTGAAGACGAGCACCCGGTCCATGTTGCCGCGATCGGAAAAGCCGAGCCGAAGCATGATCGTGAGCAATGCCTGCTTTTCATTCTGGCGGACGAAGCTGACATGCTGGCTCACCCGCTCGACAGTTGTCGCTGCGGGCGTGATCCGGACTTCGGCGGGATCGCTGAGGAATTTATCGGCCAGATCGCGGATGGTCTTCGGCATGGTCGCCGAGAAGAACAGCGTCTGACGCTTGGCCGGGAGCCATTGGACGATCGCCTTGAGCGCATGGATGAAGCCGAGATCGAGCATCTGATCGGCCTCATCGAGGACGAGGATCTCGACCTCGCGAAGTGTGAGATATCGCTGCTCCACCAAATCGATGAGGCGTCCGGGCGTAGCGACGAGCACATCGACCCCCCGCTCCAGTGCTCGCCTTTGCTTGCCGATGGGGACTCCGCCGAACGCAGTCATCACCGACAGGCGCGAAAAACGGCTGTAGGCTTGAGCGCTCTCGGCGATCTGTGTGGCGAGCTCGCGGGTCGGCGCAAGGATCAGCATACGGCAGGATGATGGTCTCGGCATTCGGCTGGCCGCCGCCAGACGGTCGATCGACGGAAGCATGAAAGCGGCCGTCTTGCCGGTGCCGGTCTGGGCGATTCCGAGGAGGTCGCGGCCACGCAGAAGCTGCGGAATGGCCTGGGTCTGGATCGGCGTCGGGTTGGAATATTGCTTCGCTGCAAGCGCGCGAAGAACGGGCTGCGACAGCCCGAGAGTTTCGAATGACATTATAAATTGGACTCACTTCTTGTGGCCGCTCGCGTCGCGAACGGCTTCTTGGGTCTGAACGACCCGCGTGAAATGGGAAGCTCTTTGAAAACCGGCGCGAAGCTTGAGGCATAGTGCCTATTCACGCTGCGTGAAGCGCCGTTGCACGCGCATATGGGGGCCAAACGGTTCACAGTCAATGAACGGACGGCCGGCCCCCCAAGCCGGGGTCACGCCTCCTCGATGATCTGCCGGATTCGGGACGCGAGCTTTTCCATCGCAAACGGCTTGCTGAGCACATGCATCCCCGGTTCCAACTTGCCATTAGAAATGGCCGCGTTCTGCGCGTAACCGGTGATGAAGAGGACCTTCAGGTCCGGTCTCTTCTCGCGCGCCTTCTCCGCCATTTCCTTGCCGTTCATGCCGCCCGGCAGACCGACGTCCGTGATCAGCAGGTCGATCTTTGCATCGGACTCAAGCACCTTGAGGCCTGAAGTCGCATCGGCTGCCTCGATGCCGGTGTAACCAAGCTCGTTGAGAGTATCCCCGATCAGCATCCGGACCGTCGGTTCATCATCGACGATGAGGACAGTCTCGCCGGCTTCGGCACGAGGGAGTTGTACCTTCGCCTCCTCGTCCTGTTCCCCCGGAGCTTTCCCCCTGTGACGCGGCAAATAGATCTTGACGGTCGTGCCTTCCCCGACCTCGGAATAGATCCGCGCCTGTCCATTGGACTGACGCGCGAAACCGTAGATCATGGAAAGCCCGAGCCCGGTACCCTTCCCGGCCGGCTTGGTGGTGAAGAACGGGTCGAACGCCCGGGAAATTACCTCCGGCGTCATCCCGTGGCCGGTGTCGGTGACGCAGATGGCGACATATTGGCCCGGTGTCATTTCGCGGTCGGCGCCGGTCGTCTCGTCTACCCAGCTATTGGCGGTTTCGATCGTGATCCGCCCGCCATCCGGCATCGCGTCGCGTCCATTGATGCATAGATTGAGTATCGCGTTTTCAAGCTGGTTAGGATCGCAAATGCAGGTCCAGAGACCGGCGGCGAGAACGGTTTCGATCTGGATTTCCGGCCCCACAGTTCGCCTGACGAACTCTTCCATTCCGGAGATCAGCTTGTTGGCATTCACCGGTTTGGGTTCGAGGGTTTGACGGCGAGCAAAGGCGAGAAGCCGATGGGTCAGGGTTGCGGCGCGTGACGCCGCCCCCTGCGCCGCGGTGATGTAGCGCTCCAGTTCGTTGATGCGGCCTTGGGCCAGCCGGTTCTTCATCAAATCCAGGCTGCCGGTAATCCCCGTCAGCAGATTGTTGAAATCGTGCGCGAGACCGCCGGTGAGCTGACCCACCGCTTCCATCTTCTGCGACTGGAACAACGCTTGTTGCGAGCGCTCCAGCTCGAGCTGCGCCTCGCGGCGCTCGGTCAGGTCGCGCGTGACCTTCGCGAAGCCGATGACCTCCCCGTCCTGAATAATCGGATCGATGACGACCATTGCCCAGAAGCGGCTGCCGTCCTTGCGAATCCGCCATCCTTCGGCCGTGAACCGCCCCTCCTCCCGCGCCTGCTTCAGCGCCTTCTTGGGGATTCCGGCTTTGAGGTCCTCGGGCGTGTAGAAGCGGGAGAAATGCTGTCCGATAATCTCGTTGGCCCTGTAGCCCTTCGTTCGCTCGGCGCCCGGATTCCAGGTGGTGACGTTCCCCTCGGAATCGAGCATGAACACCGCGTAGTCGACGATGGAATTGACGAGCTGTTCGTAAAGCTCGGCGCTGATCACCTGATCCCCGTGGGGACCATCCTCATTCGGCAAAAGACTTCCAATCAGAAAAAACGCAACCCGCGGATCACGCCAAACGCGGAAAGATGAGCTACCGTTCCGGCGCCGCGCTTTTTGCCGTTCTGAACACGGCCCCAATGTCGGGTTGTATTCGTTCCCGATACGGCAACTAGCCCTTGCCCTAGCCGCCGCGACAGCTGCCTTGCCGGTCCAAATCGCCTACCGACGGACGGTGGCGCAATGCGCGGCACAGATCCCCGCAGGACATCCGGTTCTCCGACGGCACAATATTTTGGGCGCGAGAGGATTGCCCCTTATGACCCAGCCGCACTTTCCTACAAGCACCTATTTGGTTCATTTGTTTCGACTCTGTTTATCCACAGGAGTCAGCCATGTCCCGCAAGCTCAAGATCGTTAGCGACAAAGCCGATGTCGTACCCCCGCCCGAACTTCCCGAGTTCGACGCCGCGCCGACCCGCAAATGTCACGCCGGCTGGACCGCGGAGCGGCAACGCAAGTTCATCGAACATCTGGCGCTGACCGGCCATGTCGGCGAGGCCTGCGCCCTCGTCGGCGTTTCATCGAGTTCCGTCTATCGTTTGCGCGCCAAGCCCGGCGCGGAGAGCTTCGCCCGCGCCTGGGATGCGGCGCTTCGGCTCTCGGCCACCCGGCTCGCCGCGATCGCCTTCGACCGCGCGCTCAACGGGCGGGTGGAGCGCTTCTACAAGGACGGCGCGCTGGTGATGGAGCGGCGGATGCCGTCCGATCACCTGCTGACCTGGCTGCTCTCGCGCCTCGATCCGGCGCAGTTCGGCTCGCCCTCGGCCAAGGCTCTGGCCGCAGCCACCGGCAATCCGTTCGAAGCGGCGCGCACCGAGCTTCCCGAACTGATGGCGAGCTTCACCGACATTCCGCTCGAGGAATGCGAGGTCGAGCCGATCGATTATCTTGACGGCCAGCTTGGCGAAACCCGGAGCGGCGAGCCGATCGGCGACGAGGAGCGCCAATGACTCGCGCGCACGCGTAGGCTCGTGAACTTTGTGAACTTTCGCATGCTTCTTGAACCCATTTTGCACCGCACCCATATCCCGCGTCGTGGGGGGCCATCAGACGATCGCGGTTAATCTTGAGCCTGCGCACGCCGGCTGGCGGCTGGACCGCGCGCTTGCAGCGGCGGTGCCGACCATGTCGCGTGAGCGGCTGAAGGCGCTGATCCGCTCCGGCGCTCTGGACCGCGGCGGCGCGCCGCTTCGCGATCCGGCGGCCAAGGTCCGCGGCGACGAGGCCTTCCTGCTCGAAGTCCCGGAGCCGGAGCCCGCCCACAATGTGCCGCAGGACATTCCGCTCAAGATCGTCTTCGAGGACGAGCATTTGCTGGTCATCGACAAACCTTCGGGCCTTGTCGTCCACCCGGCGGCAGGAAACCGCGATGGCACATTGGTGAATGCTCTGCTTCACCATTGCGGCGGCTCGCTATCCGGAATCGGCGGCGTCGCGCGTCCCGGGATCGTCCACCGGATCGACAAGGACACGTCCGGCCTGCTGGTGGTCGCCAAGAGTGATGTCGCTCATGAAGGTCTGGCGAAGCAGTTCGCGGCCCACAGCATCGACCGCAAATATCTGGCGATCGTCTCGGGCGTTCCGAAGAGCAGCGAAGGAACGGTCGATGCGCCCCTCGCCCGCTCTGCGGCGAACCGCAAGAAGATCGCCGTCGTCGAGGGAAACCGCGGAAAACGCGCAGTCACGCACTGGAAGCGGCTCCAGCTGCTTCGCGATTCGGCTCTCATCGAATGCTCGCTCGAAACCGGGCGGACGCACCAGGTTCGGGTTCATATGGGCTCTATCGGTCACCCGCTGTTAGGCGATCCGGTTTACGGCCGGAGCGGCAAGGCGCATCGCGACCTGTTGAAACGACTGGATTTCCAGCGGCAGGCGTTGCACGCGGCGGCCCTGGGATTTACCCACCCCGTAACGAAACACCGCCTGTCGTTCGCAAGTGGCATGCCGCCGGACATGCAGGAACTGTTCACTGCTCTTGTGGTATAGGAATTAACGTGGTCAGGGCGCTCGGCAAGAAGCGCCCGGCCCAGGGAGAAGAAGTAAGATGGCAACGCGACCAGGTGGAGTTGTGTCGATCCCCGCGTCAGGCGGAGAAGCCGGGCTCAACCGCTATCTCGCCGAAATCAAGAAATTCCCGATCCTCGCTCCCGAGGAAGAGTATATGCTCGCCAAGCAATGGCGCGAGCATGGGGACACCGACGCCGCGGCGAAGCTCGTCAATTCGCACCTTCGCCTCGTCGCCAAGATCGCGATGGGCTACCGCGGCTACGGCCTGCCGGTCAGCGAGCTGATCTCCGAGGGCAATATCGGCCTGATGCAGGGTGTGAAGAAGTTCGAGCCCGACCGCGGCTTCCGCCTCGCCACCTATGCGATGTGGTGGATCCGCGCCTCCATCCAGGAATTCATCCTGCGTTCCTGGAGCCTGGTGAAGATGGGCACCACGGCGGCGCAGAAGAAATTGTTCTTCAACCTCCGCCGGATGAAGAACCAGATCGACGCGTTCGAGGAAGGCGATTTGAAGCCCCAGGATGTGGCCAAGATCGCGCACGATCTCGGTGTCACCGAAGACGAGGTCGTCTCGATGAATCGCCGCATGGCGATGGGCGGCGACACCAGCCTCAACGTCACCCTCCGCGAATCCGAAGGCGGCGAGAGTCAGTGGCAGGACTTCCTGGTCGACACTGGCCCGCTCCAGGACGAGCGGATCGCCGAAGCCGAAGAGAGCCAGGTCCGCCACGATCTGCTGGTGTCGGCGATGGACAGCCTCAACGACCGCGAGAAGCATATTCTAACCGAGCGTCGTTTGACCGATGAGCCGAAGACTCTCGAGGAGCTCTCGCAGGTCTACGGAGTCAGCCGCGAGCGCATCCGCCAGATCGAGGTCCGAGCGTTCGAGAAGCTGCAGTCGGCGCTGATCAGGCTCGCTGGCGAAAAGCGCCTACTTTCCGCGGCCTGATTTCCTTTTCGATTCGTCGTCCTGGCCGGGCGCGTCGGTCGTCGCGTCGGCCAATGACGGAGCGTGTTTGGTGTCCGGCTCGTCATCGTCCGCGACATGATCCGCCGCCCAGGCTCCGCGGTCGCCCATCGGCAACGGCTTGCCGGTGGTGCTGTCCCGCGCCGTCTGGTGCTCGATCTCGCTGTTGAGCTCCGCGCCGAACATGAAGACGTAGGCGCACAGATACATCCAGCTAAGAAGTGCGACCACCGCCGCCAGCGGGCCGTAGCTCTTGTGATAATTGGTGAAGTGGGTGAGGTAGAAACCGAAGGCGAGCGTCAGAAGGATCCACAGGATCGCAGCGAAGGTCGAGCCCGGAGTGATCCAGCGCCACTTTGCATCCTGCCGCGATGGGCCGAAGCGGTAGAGCGTCGCCGCCACCGCCGCTGCGAACAGCGCCAGCACGACGTAGCCACCAACCTTCCCGGCGGTCACCGCGACGGACGAGGCGCTTGGCAGCAGCTTCGTCAGGAAACTCAAGGTCGCCATCGCCGCCAGCGCGGCGAAGGTAACCGCTACCGCGCCAAGGGTCATCCCAATCGCCACCAGATACACCCGGACGAGACTTCGTTTTTCCTTCTCCTCATAGCTTATGTTGAGTGCTGTGATCACCGCCGTCGCGCCGTTGGTGCCGCCATAGATCGCGACCAGAATGGCAAGCAGTATTCCGAAGCCCTTCGCACCGTGCGAGCTATCGACCGAGGTCATCAGCTGCTGCCCGATCAAGGACGTCACGTCGCCGGGCAGAATGTTGGTCAGCGACTGCATCTGATCGATGACGGTTCGTGGATCCGCGACGAAGCCGTAGACAAGCACGATGAGGCCTAGCAGCGAGAGGAGAGCAAAGAAGCCGTAGAAGGCCACTCCGGCGGCGACGAGGCCGACGTTGTCCGCCCAGGTCCGCTTGTAAGTGCGTATCAGGATATCCTTCCAGGCCCGCTCCGGCATCTGCGCTGGAGAGGTCGCCGAGTGACCCTTGTCCCCCTTTGTTTTCGATCCCTTTTCCATGCGGCAAGAAAACCTGGCAGCGGCAGCTGTTCCGGGGCTTGCCTTGTCGGCGAAAGAGTCCGACGCTGGCTCCTACCGAAGAGCGCTGAGAGCGCCTTCATGCGACTCGGGCGCCCGCTGACACGGACGGAGGAGAGTTGCATGCCAAACGGAGCTAGAACCAACGGCACTCGAGCAATCGCGCTGGTCGGACCGGCCGGCGCGGGAAAGACCAGCCTTGCCGAGGCGATGCTCCATTCGGCAGGCTCGAGCGACCGGCTAGGCTCGGTCGCAAACGGCTCAAGCATCGGCGATTCCAGTCCCGAAGCGCGATCGCGCGGCGGATCGACCGAGCTCAATCTCTACAATTTCGAGTATCTTGGCGATCGATTCGCGCTGATCGACTCGCCGGGTTCGGTGGGTTTCGCAGCCGACGGGATTCGAGCGCTTGCGGTCGCCGACATGGCGATCGTCGTCGTCGACCCCGACTCGGCGCGAGCGCCCCTCGCCGCGCCGGCGCTAAGGGCGCTCGACGAGCTTGGAATCCCGCACCTCATCTTCGTCAACCGCATCGACCAGGCGCACGGCCGAATCCGCGATCTCCTCTCCGCGCTGCAGCCAATAAGCGTCTCTCCGCTCATCGCCCGGCAAATCCCGATTCGTGAGGGTGAGCGGATCACCGGCTTTGTCGACTTGGCCCTGGAACGCGCGTTCCATTACAACGGCAAGGATTCCGAACAGATCGATTTGCCCGGCGACCTTGAGGAGCGCGAGCACCAGGCGCGCACACAGATGCTGGAGCAACTCGCCGACCACGACGACGAGCTTCTCGAACAGCTGCTGATGGACCAGCAGCCGGAGCAGACGCGGATCCTGAGCGACCTTGCTCGCGAAACCAGCGAGAGCCTGGGCGTTCCGGTGCTGTTCGGCTCGGCGTCGAGCGGATGGGGAATCGGCCGGCTGCTGAAGGCGCTTCGCCATGAAGCGCCTGGACCGGAGAATTCCGCAGCCCGGCTCGAAGTCAGCGACCCCTCGCTTTACGTCTTCAAAATCTACAACGGGACGGTCGGACGGCTCGCGCTGTCGCGGGCGCTCGGCGGACGCATTGGCGAAGGCTCAGACCTCAAGACCGCGAGCGGCGAGACGGCGCGGCTCGGAGCGCTGTTCGCGGTCCAGGGCGAGAAGACGAGCAAGGTCGCCGAAGCCAACGCCGGCGATGTCGTTGCGGTGGCAAAGATCGACACGGTCAAAGCCGGCGAATGGCTGAGCAGCGGCAAGGCGCCGCCGCCAGTTCAGGTCGATTGGCCGGCGCGGAACTGTGCGATGGCGATCGAGCCAGCCGACCGGAAGGACGATGTGAAGCTTTCCGGCGCTCTGCAGCGGCTATTGGAGGAAGACCCGGCGCTGATCCTGGAGCAGGACGAAGCAGTTCATGAGATGCGGCTTCGGGGGATCAACGACGAGCATCTGAATACGGTGCTGGCGCGGCTGAAGCGCCGCTACGGGATCGAGGTCAAATCGCACCCGCCGACGATCGGCTATCGGGAATCGATCCGCAAACCCGTCAAGCAGCACGGACGACACAAGAAGCAATCGGGCGGCCATGGTCAGTTCGGCGATGTCATCATTGAAGTGAAGCCGCTGCCGAGAGGCTCGGGGTTCCAATTCACCGAGAGCATCACCGGCGGAGCGGTGCCGAGGCAATGGATACCGGCGGTCGAGGAAGGCGTTCGCGAGGCAATGGGCAAGGGCCCGCTCGGCTTCACCGTCGTGGATGTCTCGGTCAACCTGATCGACGGCAGCTATCACAGTGTCGACAGCTCCGAGCTGGCCTTCCGTTTGGCGGGCCGCCTGGCGATGGCGGAAGCGCTTGCTGCGGCAAATCCGCACCTGCTGGAGCCGATGCACAAGGTGACGGTGGTCTGTCCAGCCAGCGCCAGCAGCCGCGTCAGCTCGGCTGTGGCGGGACGCCGGGGGCAAATGTTGGGAATGGCGCCGCGCGACGGCTGGGCCGGATGGGATCGGATCGAGGCGCTGATCCCGGAAGCCGAGCTAAGCGGGCTCGAGGCCGAGCTCCGGTCGCAAAGCCAGGGACTGGCGACCTACGAGGCGGAGTTCGACCATCTCGCGGAACTGAACGGGCCGCTCGCCGACAAGGTGGTGAAGCAGAGCGTGCCGGAACCGGCCTAGGCGCTGACCAACGGAGACGGCTAAGCCGGCATCGGCGTGAGTTCCGGCTCGGCTTTCTCAGCCGGGCCCGAGCGCGGCTTCGCCCAATAAGGATCGACGACGAACATCCAGTGCAGCATGTGCACCTGCATCATGTACATCAGCACCTTGTTCGCCTCGCGCCGAATCCGCTTCGCGAAGGCAAGCGGCACCCACTCCGGGATTCGGGCAAGCCGGCTGAGGAAGCGATACGTGCGGTAGGAAAACACCTGCGCTTCTTCGAACGCCGCCTTTGACAAGTAGATTTGCAGGCTTTGGGTCGCGACCTTGTCAATCCCGAACAGATCGATGGGATCGCTGGTGATCATGAAGCCCTGCTTGCGACGCGTCCGCAGATCTTCGGGGATCACGCCCTTGGCCGCGTCGCGGAGCACCGCCTTCTCGACACCGACCCGCATCTTGAAATCGTCGGGAATCCATTTGGCCATGTCGTAAAGTTTGTGGTCAAGAAACGGCACGCGGATTTCGAGTGAATGCGCCATCTCCACCCGGTCTCCGAGGAAACCCAGGATATCGATCGGCATCTCGGCGATCCGGCTCTCCTGGACGCGATTGACCAGCGGCCTGGAGGAATCCTGTACTGTTTGGCTCTGCGCTCGCTGGGCCGCGATCGCCCCTCGCCGATCCTTCCGGAACAGGAGCAGCGAAAGCTTCTCCATCAGCGGCATCGGAATTCCGGCAACATGCACCCGGCGCTGGCGGACCGAGACATCTCGGCGCTTCGGATCGAGACTGCGCGTTTCGCGCAACGCGTTCCGGAAGAAGGCCTTGTAGCCGAGGAACACCTCATCCGCGCCCTGTCCGTTCAGCGCCACCGTGACGAACTTTTTGGCCTCTTCCGAAAGCAGGAACTTGCCCACTGGCGCCAAGCTGATGAACGGCAGCTCCGTGTGCCACACGCAATCCTCGAGGTTGTCCCAGAGCATCTGCTTGGTGACCGAGAAATCGTGGTGGCGGGTGCCGATCTCTTGCGAAGCGCGCAGCGTGAACTCGCGCTCATTCTTCTCGCTTCCTTCGAAGCAGATCGAAAAGGAGTGCAGTTCCGTGCTCATGTTGCGCTTCATCAGCGCCGCAACGAAGGTCGAATCGAGGCCGCCGCTAAGATACAGCCCGACCGGGACATCGGCGCGCAGGCGAAGCCGGACCGCGTCTTCGAGTTCGCAAAGGACCTGTTCCGCAGCCCGTTCGGGCGCATCGCCGTACGGCTCAAACACCGGTTCAGCGGTCGAAGCCGGAATTTCGGGCGACCAGTAGGGGCGGATCTGCAATTCACCCGTCTCGAGATCGATCACGGCATGGTGCGCTGGTGGAAGGTGCTCGATCCCTTCGAACGGAAAGCGCATGGTGCCGCCGCCCAGCAGCGGGTCCAGGCCGGCGACATTCAGCTTGGGCGAAACCAAGCCGCTGGCGAAGATCGCTTTCATCTCCGAAGCAAAGACGAAACCGCGCGGCAGCCGAGAGAAATAGAGCGGCTTGATTCCGAACCGGTCGCGGCCGGCGATCAGCAGCCGCTTCGCCTTGTCGTAGAGAAGGAATGCGAACTCACCACGCAGATGCTCGAAGCAGCCGAGGCCAAATTCCTCGTAAAGGTGGAGGATGACTTCAGAATCGCTTTTCGTCTGGAACCGGTGCCCCTTCGCTTCCAGCTCGCTCCTGATCCGTTCGAAATCGTAAATCTCGCCGTTGACCACGACCACGAGATTGCCGTCAGCGCTGTAGAGGGGCTGCTTCCCCGTCTGCAGATCGATCACCGCCAGGCGCGTGTGGGCGAGAGTGACCTGCGTCACGTCGTCAGCGAATAGACCTTTGCCGTCGGGTCCCCGGTGGCGGAGGTTGTCGAACACGCGCTCAATCGCGGAATCGGGAAGCGTGTAGCCGACCGCACCAAAGATCCCGCACATCAATCGTCCCTACGAACCGCAGCACCCGAAAACAGCTTACAAAAGGGTAATGCCCGCACCAGTGCACCCTCGACCGCCCGAGGTTCACCCGCGACAGCAACCGCAGTTTCGCTTAAGCGCGCGGCGATGCGCCACTGGCTTCGCGATCAGCATTTCCGGTCGCTGCTGAAGAACAGCAGCTATCTCGGCCTGTCGCAGATCGTGGCAGCCGTCACGTCCCTCGCGACGTTGGCGTTCGCGGGCCGCAGCCTCGGAGTAGAATTGTTCGGGCTTTTGATCCTGATCCACAGCTACGTCGACGCGGCAAGTAGCCTCAGTAAGTTCCAGTCGTGGCAGCTGGTGGTCCGTTACGGCGGCCAAGTGCTGGTCAGCGACGATCCAAAGGATTTCAAGATCGCAACCGGTTTTTCGATCGGGCTGGACATCCTCAGCTCTGGCGTCGGGATGATTGGAGCAATGCTGATGTTGCCCTTGATCGGCCCGCGCTTTGGAATTCCGCCGCAATATATGGCGGTGGCCCTGGTCTACTGCACGCTGATCCCGACTTATGCATCCATGACTCCGAGCGGGGTTTTACGCGTTCTCGACCGCTTCGATCTGATAAGCTGGCAGGGTACGATTCAGCCGATCTCCCGAGCGATCCTTGCGGGGGGGGCGTGGTTAGCGGGCGCGCCATTCATCGCGTGGCTGGCGATCTGGTACGTGACTAGCATGGGCTCCGACCTCTATTTCTGGGTCGTGGCGTGGCGCCAGATGAAGCGCCGAAATCTGGCGAAGGGAGTTCGGCCGATGCTTCGGCCCAGAGGTTTGCCAGGGGCGTGGCGCTTCGCCATCCACGTCAACCTGACATCCAGCCTGAGCGGCGCCTGGGCGCCAGTGTCGCGTCTGATCGTCGGCGGCCTGCTCGGACGGGGAAGCGCCGCACTGTATGCCATCGCGTCCAATCTCGCCGATGCCGCCCAAAAGCCGACGAGCCTGCTCGCCCGGGCTTTCTACCCTGAGGTCGCGCGAATGGACCTCGCTACCAAGCGGCCATGGAAGCTGATGCTTCGCGGTTCCGCAGTGGCCGGAGTTGTCGGCCTGGTTGCGATCAGTATCGCCGTCCTCGGCGGCAGACCGTTGATCCAGCTCGCTTTCGGAGACAAGTTCGCGGCCGCTTACGTGCCGCTGATGGTGCTTATGGTGATGACATTGCTAGCGGTCGTCAGTTTTCCGTTCGCACCAATGCTCTATGCTCTCGACCGGCCGGAGGCGCCGCTCGTCGCTCGCATTGCGGGTGCCCTGTCTTATCTGGCGGTTGTCGAGCCCCTTTCACTGCAGTTCGGGATTGCTGGCGCCGCTGCTGCCTTCGTGATCGGATACGCGGTCATGACCGCTATTCTCGCTATCCAGTTGCACCGAGCCTATGTGCGAGCCCGTGCCCTGTGAGCTTCCCGCGTATCTGGGTGTTCCCCGGCAATCGGCCCGGCGACGATGCGCAGGTTTATGCGCTTGCCGAGGAGCTTCGCCTGCCCTTCGAGACGCGAACATTGCGATACAACTGGCGCTTCTGGCTCAACGGCAGGCACATGGGCGCGAGCCCAATTTCAATCGATAAGGAGCTTCGGGAAAAGACGCTGGTGCCCCCCTGGCCCGATCTCATCATCATGGTCGGTCGGCGGTCTGTGCCAATCGCCCAATGGGTGCAGCAGCAGAGCGGGGGCAGGACGCGGTTGGTGTTAGTCGGACATCCGCGAGTGCCGCCGGAGACGTTCGACCTCGTCTATACGACCCGGCAATATTTGACGCCCACAGGACCTTCGGTGCGGCTGCTTCCGGTAGCGATGAGCCGATATCGCGAACCTTTGAAGCCGACAAAGCAGGAGCAGGCCTGGTTGGCCGACCTCCCTCGGCCGCACCTGCTGCTGATGCTGGGTGGCAAGACGCGGCACTGGAAGATGAGCCCGGATTTTATGGCGGAGATCGCGGCGAAGCTGCTCGAACAGGCCCGCAGCCTCGGCGGGTCGCTGATCGTCGCCCGTAGTGCGCGCACGGACGAAGCTGTACTGGATGCGATCGAGCAACGGCTCGACGGAAATAACAATTGGCGGATGGTCCGAAACGAATTCCCCCGCTTCCCGGTCCTTCTCGCCGATGCCGACGAATTGTTCCCGACCGCCGACAGCATCTCGATGATCTCGGAATCTGTGATCACGGGAAAGCCCACGGGCATCGTACCGGTCGAGATTAACTGGATCGGCCGCCTTGCGCTCGGACCGCACGTGGAGGAGAACAGCCCCAAACGCGACCTGCGGCGCTTCTCGGAATACATTTTGGCGAAGCAAATGGCCGGGACCGTCGATCAACCACTGGCGAGCAAAACTCCGAACCCCGTCGTAGCGGCAGCGAAAGAGGTGCGTGCGCTCCTCAATCGCAGCTTTGGAGAGCTTTCCGCCTGATGTCTGACCCGCCCGTCTGGGTGCTGCTCGGCGGTCGCACAGGCGACAACAACCAGCTGCTTCGGGTCGCAGAGGCGCTGGGACTGCCGTTCCGGTCAATGGAACTGCGCTACAACGTCCTGCACCTCGTCCCACCCCGGATTCTTGGAGCGACCCTGTCCACCTTGGCGGCGGAATCGAAGGGGCAAATCCGTCGGCCGTGGCCAGAACTCGTGCTCGGGGTCGGTTACCGGAGCGTGCCCGTCGCACTCGCGATCCGGAAGCTGTCAGGGGGAAGGGCGAAGCTCGTCAGGGTTGGGAATCCTCGGCTCGACCCCCGCGAGTTCGACCTCGTCATCACCACCGTGCAATATCCAGTCCCGGGCGCGCGGAACGTCATTCGGCTGCCAGTCGGAATTGCGACAGCGGTGAGCATGCAGGCAACTGGGGAGGAGCTCGAATGGCTAAGACAGCTCCCGCGTCCACACCGGCTTCTCCTGATTGGCGGCAACACCTTCATGTGGAGCTTGACCCCCAAAGCCATGGCTCACGTGGCCAAGAAAATTGCCGAGAAGGGCGGCAGCGTCATTCCGGTAAGCAGCCCACGAAGTAGCCAAGCGGTTCTCGCGGCTGTCCATTCTGCCGTTGGAATGCCGTCTCCAAACCGACCTCGCTATCCGGTGCTTCTCTCCGAAGCCGACGAAATCTACGTCACCGGCGACAGCGTCTCGATGGCCTCGGACGCCATTGCGACCGGAAGGCCGGTCGGGATCTTCCGCCCCCAGAGGACGTTCGCCGGGCGCCTGCTTTATGGGTTTGGCGGCGCGGCCAATCGGCGCGTGCCGGTTCGGGACATCCAGCGATTCATGGATTCGGTGCTGGACCAGGGGTTGGCGGGAACCGTGGAGCAACCCCGCGCCCCTTCTTACCAGCCGGACGCGCTGCAAACCGCAGTCTCTGCGATCCGAAAGCTCCTCGGGGTCCGCACCTAGCCGAGTGAGCTCACCACCAGCATAGGTCTCCAATCTCCCAATCCATTTTCCGCGGCGAACTGCTTCGGGAACGGCTCTCCGCCGTGAATTCCGCCGGTGATGAAGACGAACGCGAAACCCATTCTCGCCGCTCCAAGAAGATCGGTCTGAAGTCCGTCGCCGATGGCCAGCACCTCGTCCGGCGTTGGGCCGCCGCCCAAATGAAGAGCGTGCTTGTAGATGGCCGGAAAGGGCTTGCCATACCATTCGACAAGGCCGCCGAAGCCCTCATAGATGTCGGCCAGCGCGCCCGCGCAGGGCTCGAGCCGGCCGCCTCTAATCACGACGCGGTCCGGGTTCAGGCAGTGCATCACGACGCCGCGTCCGGCGAGCCGCTCCAGCTCGGCGATGTAATCGCTGACGTCGCGGCGGTATTCGTCTAGCCCCGCGCAGGCGAGATCGGCGAAGCTGTTGTTGTCGGTGATCCGGATACCTTTGTCCTCAAGGATCGCCTTGTCCATCGCGGTGCCGATGAAGCCGACAGGCTTGGAGCACTGCCGGAGAGCTTCGATTCCAGCATCGCCACCGGTTGCGATTCCGTCCCAAAGATCGCGGTCAAGGCCAAGCTGATCGAGCTGAAGCGCGACGGCTTCGGCCGTTCGCGGCGCGTTGGTGATCAGGACGACCTTGCGTCCTTGATCCTTCCACTGCCGAAGCCGCTCGGCTGCGCCGGGATAGATGCGCACGCCGTCGTGCACGCAACCCCAGATGTCGCAGAGAATGACGCGGTACTGATGCGGCAAATCGTCCAGGGTCATTCGAGCCCGGCCCTCGCCAACGCTTCCTCGATGGGCGCGACATCTTCGGGATTGTTCAGCTCGCGAAGCGCAAACAGCGGCGGCTGGACCTCCACAACGGCAACGGGAATTCCGGCGACTAAAAAGCGCAGCTGTTCGAGCCCTTCCAGCTGTTCCAGTTGCGTCGGCGGGGTCTGCGCATAGGCCGCAAGCGCGTTCGGGCGGTAGGCATAAACGCCAACATGCAGAAGTACGGGCGACAGCGGCTGGTCGAGCGCCCCAGCCGGAAGGTGTGGGATCAGGCGCTTCGAGAAATAAAGCGCTCTCTCTGCATTGTCTGTCACCACCGTGGTACCGCCGACCCGGCCGGCGGCTTCCTCGGTCTGCAGAGTGCGAACCTCCTCGCTCCTCAGCCGCATCGCCGGAGTCGCAACTTCGATGTCGTCGCGCCGCATGCGTTCGATCAGCGCCTCGACAAAATGCGATGGGGTCAGCAACGCGTCGCCCTGGAAGTTGATCACGAGGTCGGGCTGATGAAGTTGCGCCAGCGCTTCGGCGCAGCGCTCCGTACCATTGCGGCATTCGGGTGAGGTCATAATCACGCCTGCCCCGAACCGGCCGCAGGCGTCGGCGATCCGCTCGTCGTCCGTGGTGACGAACACTTGGTTCACGCCCCCAATTTTTCTGGCCGCTTCCACGCTTCGCTGGATCAGCGGCTTTGGAATACCGCCACTGCCGCGAAGCTCGACCAGCGGCTTTCCGGGATAGCGTGAGGACGCGTACCGCGCGGGTATCAGGATGACCGTGTTCACAAAGCCGCCGGGCAGTCGTGGATGTGCAGGACTCCTACAGGTCGTTGTCCGTTTCCATCGTCCTCGACCACGAACAAAGCCGTGATCTTGTATTCGTCAAACAGCGTCAGCGCGTCGGCGACAAGCGAATCCGGCCGAACGGTTTTTGGATTGGAACTCATGAATTCCTCTGCGGCATGGTCCAGCCCGCGTTCAATATTCCTGCGAAGATCGCCGTCGGTAATCACTCCGATGAGTTTCCCAGAGTCATCGGTGACGCCGATGACGCCAAGCCGCTTTTCGGTCATTTCCAGCACTGCTTGGTGCATGGAGGTGCTCTGGTGAGTGAGCGGCAGCTGGCTACCCGAATGCATCAGACGGCGAACGGACTGAAGCCTCGCGCCCAACGCTCCGCCTGGATGCAGGCGGCCGAAATCGGTTCGGGTGAACCCCTTTTGGCGCATCACCGTCATAGCCAGCGCGTCACCCAACGCTAATGTCATCGTAGTCGAAGTCGTGGGGGCGACCGCCTCGGGTCCGACCTCGGGCCAGTGCGGCAGGATCAGCCGGGCGGCGGCGGCCTCGGCCAGCGGAGACCCGGAATTTCCTGTCACCCCGATCATGGGCATTCCGACTGCTTGAAAATGCTCCGTGATCGGCTCGAGTTCAGCGGTCGTGCCACTCAGGGAAATAAGGATCGCGACATCGCCCTTCGCGGCAATTCCAAGATCTCCGTGAATCGCTTCGGAAAGGTGAAGGAAGGTGGCGGTCGTTCCTGTCGAGGCAAAAGTGGCGGCAATCTTGCGGGCGATATGTCCGGATTTACCAAGGCCACCAACGATCAACTTGCCCGGCGCGTCGAGAATAAGCGAGACAGCCTTCTGAAATTCGCCGTCGAGCCGTTCCGCGAGCGCATCAAGCGCCCGCGCTTCGTCATGCAGGATCGAGCGCCCGAACTCCAGCACATCGTGGTTTGAATCACCGTTCATCGCGGCCCCCTAGCCTACCAACCTCGGCGCTGTGAAGCTTCGCTTGCTTCGGTGCGTTCTCCCTTCCAAGGACCGAAAATGAACGAAGATGATAACGAGTACCGCCGGGGAGTCGGCGTAATGCTTCTCAACATGCAGGGGCAGGTATTCGTCGGAGCGCGGACCGACAATCCCGAGGACGCCTGGCAGATGCCGCAGGGCGGGATCGATGCGGACGAGAAGCCGTGGCAGGCCGCACTGCGGGAGCTTGAAGAGGAAACGGGAATCATGCCGGCCTTGGTCGAGCTTATCGCGGAATGCCCGGAGCGGCTCCGATATGACCTACCCGAGGAATGGCGGTCGAGGCTTTGGGGCGGCAAATGGAAGGGGCAGGAGCAGGACTGGTTCCTCACCCGTTTCCTTGGCAGCGATTCAGACATCAACATCGAAACTGCCAAACCGGAATTCCGCGCCTGGAAATGGGCGGACCCTCAGGACCTCCCCGGCCTCATCGTCCCCTTTAAACGCGATCTATACGGGCAGCTGCTCGGTCACTTCGAGGCCCATCTTTAAAGCTTGATTGTGAAGGTGCGGGCGATCCCGATCCCGACCGAGAATTGGTTGGGCGATCCGTATCGGGTGACGATTGGCGAGTGACGGGCAGCCCCCATCAGCCGCTGATACTGCGCATAACCAAAGAGGCCCCAGTGATGGCCGATCGAGAGTTGCATCCCAGCGACAGCGCCGGCTGCGTGAAAGCTGCGGCTGGGGAAGTATTCCGGCAATCCGGAGGCGAGCGCTGCCGCCTGGCTCACACCGAAATATGCGCGCTCGTAACGTGAATCGCCGAACCAGAGTCTTGGGCCGATGGAAAAGACGTACTTGTCACCGTCGCGCCAGATCTGGTCTGCTCCCACAAAACCGGTCACGCCTTTATGCCCGCCGACTCCCTTGCGGAACTCAGCGCGGAGCCGGAGCGACTCCATCGGATAATACTGGACGAAACCGCCCAACTCGATTGTGCCTGGCACATGCCCTACTGGAGCGCCGACATCCTTGTCGTCGCGGTGCCGTGACAGGCTCGCAACTGGACCGGCACTGAGACCGGAGTTGGAATTTCCCAGTAGAGAAATTCCGGCGCTGTCGCCCGCTGCGGAGAAGTTAAAGGGGTGATCCCCCTTCGCGACCGAGAAGGTCCAATAGGGACTCAGCCCGTCCGACCTGGCGCCCGGGAAATTGGGAACCTCCTGAGCGCCGAGCCCTGCACGGACGCGGTAGGTCCCGATCAGCTGGGCCGATGCAAGAGTGGGACAGGCGAAGGTCACCAACGCCAACAGAGGTGCGATAGTTTTCATTACAGCAAAACTTCGCTCCGGCACCGATTGTTGCATCCGGTCGAATCGGGACGGCTGGTGTGGTTTTCCTACCCGAGCGCGGCTAGTAGCGGCCAATGGCGATCAGCAGCAGCGAGCAAAGCACGGCCGAGCGCGCGGCGGCC
>Ga0157371_10001473_pt1 | contig 24412 bp, 24 predicted proteins | sample C45metaG_FD_113462 | JGI IMG/M metagenome (GOLD analysis project Ga0157371, IMG submission 113462) | Corn rhizosphere microbial communities from Kellogg Biological Station, Michigan, USA - C4-5 metaG | ecosystem: Host-associated > Plants > Roots > Rhizosphere > Soil | place: USA: Michigan...
TAAAATTTGGTGGCAAGTAGTTTAGACCTTACATTTGCACTCCTAAATCGCGAAGTAGAGCAGCGGTAGCTCGTCGGGCTCATAACCCGAAGGTCGGAGGTTCGAACCCTCCCTTCGCAACTAAAAGCCTCAATTTTGAGGCTTTTTTTATTTTACCCTTCTGATTTTCCCAATTCCTTCATTAAACAAAATGAAAAATAACATTTTCCTTGCCTAGCTTTTTGATCAATAGACATCGAAGATGCAAAACATACAATTAAATATTTTTACCGAACTTTAAACTCATATTCTTCGTATATGTACGAAAGTGGCTCCGGAACAAAATTGAAAAAAGTTATAAAAAAGCATCCCCTTGCCATAAGATGGTTTCATTGGATCAATTTTCCTTTGCTTGGCATAATGATCTGGAGCGGCATGTTGATCTATTGGGCAAATGACGTTTACAGAATTGGCTGGGACGATAAAACGATCCTCAAATTTTTCCCAAATTCATTTTACAAAGCTTTTAATATCCCGTTTCGACTTGCTGAAGGAATGAGAGTGCATTTTGTTTTCATGTGGTTGTTTGCAATCAACGGTTTTATTTATGTGTTTTATTTGATTTTTTCAAAAGAATGGAAATGTATTTTCCCAAATAAAAGATCATTTAAAGATGCATGGATCGTCGTACTTCGGGATCTTCACTTAACAAAAAAAACTCCTGCACAAAAAAAATACAATGCCGCGCAAAAAATTGCTTACACTCTGGTAATTTTTATGGGCTTAGGTTCAGTTTTGTCAGGGCTTTCCATTTATAAACCGGTCCAGCTTGGCACTTTAACGAATTTGCTTGGTGGTTATGAATGGGCGCGGATAGAACATTTTACACTCACAATCCTGTTTACTTTATTTTTTATCGTACATATCGTGCAGGTGATCCTGGCGGGCTGGAATAATTTCCAAAGTATGATAACGGGATTATTTATAGTAAAGGAAAAGAAAAATCAACCTGTGATGGCTGTTGTGGCTGTTAAGGAAACCGTAGTTGAAAATAGAAATATGGAAACTGTTTCTTCAATAGAAGAAGAAAATACAAAAGAAGAAATTTTTACTGAAGAGAAAAATGAAGAAAAAGAATAAATTCAACCATAATGGACGACCAGAATGAAATAATAGTTTCTTCAAAAAAATTCCAAAAGAAAAGCATTATTGCTTTTTTGATATTTAGTGTTGCCATTGCTGCAGCGGTTTTTGCATGGAAATGGTTGCATCATCAACCGGTAGTAGCGGCAGCACATGAACCATTACGAAAAGGATTAGCCATAAATGAAAAAGTTTTTTCCAAAGTATTAAGCAACAAACATCTGGCAAAAACTTACCCTGTTTCTGCCGCTGCAAAAAATGTAAGAGTGAACAGCCTTATTGGTTTAAAAACGCCTCTTGACAGTTCATGGAAACTAAAAGTTGTAAGAAATCCGGGTGATACTTTATTTATCAGTCTTGATGAAATAAAAGCGCTTCCAAAAACAGAACTCACTTTCGATTTTAAATGTATTGAAGGCTGGAGCCAAATAAGTCATTGGGCCGGAGTAAAATTCACTGATTTTGCAAAAAAATTTAATCTTGGTTTGCAAACACAAATGAATTATGTAGGGTTAACTACTCCGGATAAAGAATATTATGTTGGAATCGATATGGCAAGTATGATGCACCCGCAAACCTTACTTTGTTATGAAATGAATGATAAACCACTTCCGCTAAAACATGGTTATCCTCTGCGTTTAATCATTCCCGTTAAGTATGGAATAAAAAATCTGAAAAGAATAGGAACGATTTTTTTCAGCAACACTCCCCCTCCCGATTATTGGTATGAAAGAGGTTATGATTATTACTCGGGACTATAAAATAGGGAAAAGAATTTTTTCTTTTTTTTACTGAAATACAGTGTTAATAATACAGCCAGTCAATAACAAGTCCAGGCATGATGCCGAGTAATATAATAAGACCTGCAGTTATTGTTAACATCCATTCAAATGAAGAACTTACCTGGATGTTTTCGTTTACACCTTGCACCGGTTCTTTAAAATAAATCGCCTGTATCACCCTGAGATAATAGATGGCGCTAATAGCAGCACATATAACTGCAAAGATTACCAACCACAATTGATGTCCATCCTTTACAGCAGCCATCAGGACATAAAATTTGGCTGTAAAGCCGGCGGTTAAAGGAATTCCGGTTAATGACAACAGAAAAATAACGGAGGTAATTGCAAGCAAAGGTTGTCTTCTGGCAAGTCCGTTAAATCCCTCAATTGAATAATCAGACATTTTTATAATAACAGCAAAAATGCCAATCGTTGCAAGACAATATGCAGCTGTATAAATTAACAATCCTTCTTTTGCATTATCATTCAATGCAAAAAGTGTAAACATCATGAAGCCGGCATGAGAAATACTTGAATAAGCGAGCATTCTTTTCACACTTATCTGGAAAACGGCTGTAACATTTCCTATCAATAATGTCGCAGCTGTAATTATCACAATCAATGTTTGCCATTGATAATGCATACTTCCAAACGAGGTTGAGAAAAGCCGGAAAAAAGCTACGAACGCCGCGACTTTAGCAATCGTCATCATAAAAGAAGTGATCACAGCCGGAGCGCCATCATATACATCCGGTGCCCAAAAATGAAAAGGGGCAGCAGAAACTTTGAATGCCATTGCTACAAGAATCAACACCAATCCGACTCCTATTAATACTGAAAGATGTCCTGTTCCTAAATTAATCGCATCAATATAAAATGAACCAAGGCTGTTTCCGCCATAAATAAGAGCAATTCCCATTAGCATAAGGCCGGTAGAGAACGCCCCCATTAAAAAGTATTTTAAAGAAGCTTCATTGCCTTTTAAATTGCGTTTCTCGCTGCCCGTGAGTATGTATAAGGGAATAGATAAAATTTCAATTCCAAGGAAAAGCATCAGGAGGGTATTAAAAGAAGAGAGGATGGATAAGCCACATAACACAAAAAAGAGTAAACAGAAATATTCTGAGACATGCATTCCAATCTTTTCAAAATCTTTCCCATTGAGCAAAAAGAAAATAAGGGTGGAAATAAAAGCAACGGAATTAAAAACCAAACCAAACGCATCGAAATGCAACATTCCTTTTGTATCAACATTAAAAAAAGGATATCCAAAAAATTCAAGAAGATTGCCGGCAAGAATGATAATGATGCCGGCTATCGCCCAGTATTTTGGCGTTGTACTTTTTTTGAAAAACACTCCTCCGAACATCATTACCACTCCCCAAAGTGCGCTTAAAATAATTGCGTTCATAATTTGATCCCGTCGCCCAACGGTCTTTTTATTTTATCGTTATTTAAAAAACTAATTTTTTGTCTTCGTAACTCACAAGTTTATCTCGATTATTTTAATGGAACTCTTGACAATATTTGTGTAACAGTTGATTGAGTTAAATGAATTACCGGCTCAGGATAAATTCCTAAAAACAAAATACCTGCAACCACTGCACATAAAACAATGTATTGACCGGTGCTCATTTTGCCTGCACTTTCTGCCACTTGATTTGTTTTTCCAAAAAAGGTCTTTTGAACCATTGACAACATATACACTGCTGATAGAATAACACCCAGGCAGGCAAATGCCGCGTACCATTTATTAAAATCAAATATTCCATTTAACATTAAAAATTCACTTATGAATGAATTGGTAAGTGGAAGCGCAATATTGGCAAGAGCAATAATCAGAAGAAACGCTGCAAGTGCCGGCGATTTACCTGCAAGACCGCTTAACTCTGAAATTTTTCTCACACCAGTTTTCTTTTCAATAATATCAACAATAACCCATAGTCCAAGAATATTAATTCCATGATTGAGCATTTCAAGCATTACGCCTTGCAGACCTAAACTATTGCTAGAAAAAATCGCAGCAGCGATCAAACCCAAATGGGCAATTGAAGTCCACGCAACAAAACGTTTCAGGTCATTTTGATATAATGCAATACAACTTGCGTACAATAATCCGAATATGCAAAGGGCCATAATAAAATGATCATGCTTTGCGACAGCAGCTGGAAAAATTGGAAGCAACCACCTGATCAAACCAAATAATCCCATTTTCACCATCACACTGCTCATTGCAATTGTAGACGGGTAATTAGACTGTTCATAAAGTGAAGGCTGCCAGGTGTGGAAAGGAAATAAAGGAATCTTGACGGCGAAAGCGATAAAGAAAAGCCAGAACAACCAGTTCTGCTCCTTTGGAGATAGAAGTGTGTTATAAAAAGCATTGATATAAAATGAATGAGCCGAATCCTGTGAGAGAGAAGGCGTATGCATGTAAACATAAATAATTCCCACAAGCATTAACAGCGAACCAAAAAACGTATACACAAAAAATTTAAAGGTGGCCTGTATTTTCTTTTCCCCTCCCCATTTGCTACTCAAAAAGTAAACAGGAATAAGTGCCAGTTCCCAGAAAAAATAAAACAGCAATGCGTCAGTTGCTACAAATACTCCCATCATTCCTGCCTGTGAAAGTAAAAGCAAACCTATAAAAGAGCTGCTGTTATTGCGGTCTTTTTTATCAGTTACCAGCAAAATCAAAGGAAAGGCCAGTGAAGTTAAAAAGGTAAGCAGGTATCCCATACCATCAAGACCTACTGAAAAGCTTGACCCGATATAAGGCATCCAGACATAGGAAACATTATTGTAATAATAGAATTCAGGATGATGAGCTACATCAATATAGAACAAACTAATAATTGAAACAGCAAGGGTAGCTAATGAAGAAATAATGGCAAAAGTTTTTACGCCTTTGCTATTCATAAAAAATGCAATCAGCCCTGTGATAAAAGGAATCCAGATCAACAATTCAGGAAAAGTAAAGTATGTGCCCAGCATTAATATTATTTTGTAAACAATTGAATAATAAATAAGATCAACAATCCGATAACCATCAGTAACAGGTAAGAGCCCACACGACCACTCTGTAACAATCTTAATTGACGACTTCCATAGTTAACTGTTTTCCCCACTCCATTTACAATTCCGTCAACCCCTCTTCTATCAAAAACATTATTTAAAAAGCCAGACAGAGAGCGATAAGGTTGTACGAAAATGGCGTCGTAAATTTCATCCACATAAAACTTATTACTTATCAATTTTCCAAAACCACTTTCCGCTTCTTCAATAGTATATTTTTTATACTTGTTCCATGCCCAGATAGCTACGACAATAATCAGCACGCTTGAAACGACGAGCAGAATAAGATCTGTTTGTGGGCCCGGTTCATTTGTTGTGATGAATTGCTTTGAATGTTCAAACACAGGCGATAGAAAATTTGCGATCAGGTTTCCATCTTTCACGAACAATTCGGGCACTCCAAGAAAGCCTCCCAACGCAGAAAGAACAGCAAGAATAATTAAAGGAACCGTCATCGTAGCAGGACTTTCATGTAAATGATGTTCCTGTTCAGGTGTTCCCCTGAATTTTCCCTTAAATGTCATCGCCATCAACCTGAACATATAAAATGCGGTCAATAAAGCACCACCAAAACCGAGAATGTACAATACCGGGCTTTGAGCAAAAGCAGCTGATAATATTTCATCTTTTGAAAAGAAACCAGCAAAAGGTGGTATTCCTGAAATAGCGAGCGTCGCGATGAAAAAAGTTACATAGGTTATTTTCATCTTCTTCCCTAATCCTCCCATTTTGGTAATATCCTGTTCTCCTCCCATTGCATGAATAACAGAACCTGCTGCCAGGAATAAGAGCGCCTTAAAAAACGCATGAGTCATCACATGAAAAACAGCAGATGAAAAAGCGCCGACTCCAAGACCTAAAAACATATATCCAAGCTGGCTTACGGTAGAATAAGCCAATACCTTTTTAATGTCATTTTGCTTAAGAGCAATTATTGCTGCAAAGATTGCTGTGGCTAAACCAATTCCAGCTACTACAGCTAAAGTTGTTGGAGCAAGAGAATAAAGAATGTTGCTTCTTGCGATCATATAAATTCCGGCAGTCACCATCGTAGCCGCATGGATAAGTGCAGAAACCGGTGTTGGACCTGCCATTGCATCAGGAAGCCATGTATATAAAGGTATTTGCGCACTCTTTCCCATTGCACCTACAAAAAACAGCAAAGTGATTCCTACAATTGCCGGAGAATTAATTGTTGAAAGAGCGGTAATTATTCCATTATCCGGATTGTACAAATCATGGTATGAAACTGTTCCGTACAAAGCGACCAACCAAAACATTGCCAGCAGAAATCCCATATCACCAATCCTGTTCATGACGAATGCTTTTTTTGCCGCGTTATTATTTGCATGATCTTTAAACCAAAAACCTATCAGCAAGTAAGAACAAAGACCCACACCTTCCCAGCCGATAAACATGATAACATAATTACCGCCGAGAACAAGGATCAACATAGAAAACACGAAAAGATTCAGGTAAGAAAAGTATCTGCCGAAACCAGATTGTGTTTCATCTTTCATGTAAGAAATAGAATAAACATGAATTAAAAAACCAACCCCTGTAATGATCAGCAGAAATACTGAAGTAAGTTGATCGAGCTGGAATTCAAATGGAATATGCAGCTTACCAACATTAATAAAATTGAAGTAAGAAATGTTTTGCGTTGTAAAGCCAGGATCAGAAACGTTAAAAAATATCCATACACTCAGGCAAAACGAAAGAAAAATAACAGCGCTGCCAATAAATCCGGTCACTGTTTTTGAAAGAGTATTCCTTCCAAGCCCATTAATTAAAAACCCAACGAGAGGAAGAAGAGGAATAAGATAAATAAGTTGAATTGCGTCCATAAACCGACTGCACCAGCGTTTAAAAATTTAAAATATTTATACCATTTCCACCTGGAAAATGGGCGTTAGTTTTTTAATCTGTTTAAAAAATTGATATCAATGGAACGGGTATTTCTATACAACATCACAATAATAGCAAGTCCCACACTAACCTCTGCTGCAGCAACAATCATGATGAAAAAAACAAAAATCTGGGCACTGGTTGCCATCGTTGTAGCAAACGCATTAACAGGAGCAAGGTGCATTTTTGAAAAAGCGATCAGCAAAAGATTTACCGAATTAAGCATTAATTCAATACACATAAAAACGATAATAGAATTACGTCTTGTAAGTGCACCGATAATACCGATACAAAACAAGATTAACGATAAAAATATGTACCACTTGATCTCCATAACTACAATTTTACATACAAACCAATTCCTGCAGTATTTGATGCAGGGCCTATTGAAAAAATATCTTTAATTTTTTTAGCTGCAATTCCATTGAAAATATCTACCGCTTTATACGAAGCGCCTTTGGTAAGAAATTTAATGATCAGACCTGTTCCTATTGCAGAAATGCCGGAATACAACGCGGTGTTGTAATCCTGCGATTTTACAGAATTTTCTGTTTTTCTAACGAGGCTGTAAACCGCAATGGCGCCTCCTGCAAAAGCAGCTGCTTTATAAATAATTCTCCCGGTTTTGAAAGTTTTAAAAAGCCTGTTCACTTCTGCATTCTGTTTTAATCCAAGAATTTCTTCCACCTTTGAAATCTTTTGTATCGGCGTTCTTCCCAATGAAAATTTTGGAGCAAATCCTTTTTCTACATGCATGACTTTACCGATAATATCTTGCAGATTCAAATTGTTCAGATCGATTTGAGCAGAAGAGCTTTCCGCAAACAATAAGGCTGAAAACACGAATAAAAATGTCAGCACTATTCTCATATATTCTTTGCTTTTACTGAATCTTTTTTACCGATTAAAATTGCACCTACCATTGCACTTAAGAATAGAACACTGCTTATTTCAAAAGGAACAACATAATTGTTGAACAAAGCTTTACCGAGACTTTCTGTGAGCCCGACGTTTGTTCCTGCCCTCATCACCGCATTTGCACTTTCAGAATGTGCTAGTGCTGCTACCAAAACGATCATCAAGGTAAGCCCCGAAATGATGCCGGCCATTTTCATGTAAATATTTTTGACCGGTTCCGTTTCGGCATTCAGGTTCATCAACATGATCACAAAAAGAAACAGCACCATAATGGCGCCGGCATAAACGATAATATTTACGATCGCCAGGAACTGTGCGTTCATTAATATATAATGACCGGATATTGCAAAGAAGACAATTACAAGACAGAGTACACTGTAGATCGGATTTTTACTGGCAATAACACCGATTGCAGCTGCAATTGCCAATGCAGATAAGAACCAAAAGAGGATTTTTGTTATTTCCATTTTTATTTTTTCATCTGTTTTCTTTTAAAACCGAAAACAGTGATCTTAATTAATTGTTTGTTTACTGTCTGACTTCCTTAAGCAGGTAAATAAAAACTCAAACTTTTTGTGAGTTTAATACTTCTAAACTCTCCAAATAATTTAAACCGCCTCTAAACTTTCCTCTTAATGTTCATTTCCATGGCCCTGGGGATTTTTAATCCTGCTTCCCTTTGCCTTAGCAAAACCTTCAGGATCTGTTTTAGGATCAGGAATCAAAAGATCTTCTTTTCCATAAATAAATCCTTTCCTTTGATAGTTTGCAGGAGCAAAAGTTTCACTTAAATAAACCGCATCTTTCGGGCAAGCTTCTTCGCATAATCCGCAGAAAATACACCTCAACATATTGATCTCATATTTTGCTGCATATTTTTCTTCTCTATAAAGATGTTCCTCACCGGGTTTACGTTCCGCACATTCCATAGTTATTGCTTCTGCTGGGCAAGCTAATGCACATAAACCACAAGCCGTGCAATTTTCACGTCCTTGTTCATCACGGTTCAATATTTGTAACCCTCTGAAAACCGGGCTAAAAGGCCTTGTTTGTTCAGGATAATTTATCGTTGCTTTTTTCTTAAAAAAGTGCCTGATCGTAATTATCATTCCCTTGAAAACAGCCGGTAAATACATCCGTTCCCAAACAGACATCTTTCTTCTGTCCACCGGTTTTACTCTGTTTGTTAATGCTTCCATTCCTTCAGTATTTTTTACTGGCCGCCTGACGATTTATTGTGTGCAAAAGTATCGTTAAGTTTTAAAAATGCCAGTGATTTTGTTTTAATAAAATTAACGCCCCCGTTACCAACATGTTCAAAAGTGATAACGGCAGCAATATTTTCCAGCCAAGGTTCATCAACTGGTCGTACCTGAATCTGGGCACTGTCCATCTTACCCACATAAATAAAAATATAAACAAAGTTATTTTCACAAATAACACTGCTCCTTCAATTATAGCAACCCAATTTGTTCCAATTGTATGTATAAGGTTAGCATCATTCACAAAAGGAATATCATAACCTCCGAAATATAAAGTAGACATAACTGCACCGCTCAAAAACATATTTACATATTCTGCAAATAAATAAAACCCAAGTTTCATAGAAGAATACTCAGCATGATATCCACCCATCAACTCGTTTTCTGCTTCGGGTAAATCGAAAGGGGTTCTGTTGGTCTCAGCAAACGCACAAATAAGGAAGATTAAAAATCCTAGCGGTTGACGGAAGATATTCCAGATGTGATCTTTTTGCTGGCCAACCATTTCATTAAGACTCAGTGTACCGGTGATCATCAGCAAAGCGATAAGTGAAATTCCAAGCGCCAGTTCATAACTGATAATTTGCGATGCAGCACGCATAGCGCCGAGTAAAGAAAATTTATTGTTACTTGCCCAGCCGCCAATCATAATACCATAAACTCCAAGACTCACGACACCAAAAACATATAGAATACCAATGTTGATATCTGCAATTTGTAAGGAAACATTGCGGCCAAGGATGTTCATGTTATTTCCCCAGGGGATGACAGCACTCACCATAATAGCGGTAAGCATTGCTAAAATCGGCCCAAGAACAAATAAAAATTTCGAGGAAAAGCTTGGAACAATTTCTTCCTTGAAAAATAATTTCATCCCATCAGCTAAAGGTTGAAGAATTCCGAAAGGGCCAGCACGGTTTGGTCCCCTTCTATCCTGTATAAACGCAGCGACTTTACGTTCTGCATAAGTAGAATACATAGCCACGAGCAATGAAACACTTACTACCACTATAATTAAAACAAGTTTCTCTATAAGTAATGCCCAATCTAAGACTAATAATACCTGGTTCTGATACATGATATGAAAACTAATTTTAATTATGGTTTTTTATGATCATTGATTGATAATCTTTCTGCAGAGGTTTCTTTTATTTCCTTTTCCAAATTTCGTTCAATGAAAGTGGTTGAAGTAGCGGGCCCCGGTAAAATACTAAGATCCACATCATCAGTATTTACTTTGCTCACAGAATTAATATCCATCAATAATAATGGAGTTCGGCCGTGCAATACCTTATTTAAAGGATCAGGAGGAACAACCTTTTGCACATAATGATTGGTTGAAATTACAGAATGCCTGCTTACTTTTGTAGGCCCTTCAATCACCCAATCTGAAACATTTTTCTTTTCAAACCTGCACTTATTGCAAATCCAGGCCGGTTTGTCATCAATTTTCTGGACTTCTCCCCAAGGATCTTTACGGGAAGTAACTCTGAAAACTTCTTCTCCGCGATTCCATAGGGTAACTTTGCCGCAACATTTATCGCAATCCCTGTGGGCATCCATTGGTTTCAAAAACCAGACACGATTCTTGAAACGATAAGTTCGGTCAGTCAAAGCACCTACGGGGCAAACATCTATCATATTTCCGCTAAAATCATTTTCAATCGCTTTAGAGATATAAGTAGAAATTTCAGAAACGTCACCTCTCAATAAAATCCCTTGCGAACGTGAATCCGTTAATTGATCAGCCACCATTAAACAACGATAACACAAAATGCATCTTGTCATGTGAAGTTGGATATAAGGTCCAATATCTTCTCTTACAAAAGTTCTTCTTTTAAATTCATATCGAGTTCCTTCTGTTCCGTGATCATAACTCAGATCCTGCAGATAACATTCACCGGCCTGGTCACAAATCGGGCAATCAAGTGGATGGTTGATCAACAAAAATTCAACAATTCCTTTTCTTGCATCCAGCGCTTTTTCACTGGTAACATTTTTTACAATCATCCCATCCATCACTTCCGTTCTGCACGAAGCCACTAATTTGGGCATTGGCCGCGGATCTTTTGTTGAGCCGGCAGCTACTTCCACCAAACACGTGCGGCATTTTCCACCGCTTCCTTCCAATGAACTGTAATAGCACATGGTAGGTGGCGCTACTTGTGGCCCAATTTTTCTCGCAGCATTTAAAATAGTAGTTCCTTTTGGAACTTCTATTGTAATATCATCTATCGTTACTTTAAATAATTCTTGTTCGTCAGCCATTCCAAATTAATTTTAATTCTTTCTTAATTAGAAGCAACAACTTCCAAAGGATCTGCATAATGAGCCAACCCGTAATTTCTTACCAAACATTCTTCAGGGTTTAAAACATGCCATTCAAATTCATCCCTGAAATGTCGAATTGCTGCCGCCACCGGCCATGAAGCAGCATCTCCAAAAGGACAAATCGTATTTCCTTCAATCCGTCTTTGAATATCCCAAAGAAGATCGATATCTTTCATCTTCCCCCTACCGTTTTCAATATTGTAAAATATCTTTTCAAGCCATCCGGTTCCTTCACGGCAAGGAGAACATTGTCCACAACTTTCATGATGATAAAATCGTGAAATTGTAAAAGTATGTCGCACGATACACTGATCTTCATCCAAAACAATAAAGCCACCGGAGCCCATAGAACTTCCTGTAATAAAACCTCCATCAGCTAGGCTTTCGTAATTCATCAACCGGGGTTCTCCCTTTGCTGTTTTTAATAAAAGGTTTGCAGGTAAAATAGGAACTGATGAACCTCCCGGTATACAAGCTTTTAATCTTTTTCCATTTTGAATTCCTCCACAATATTCATCACTGTAAATGAATTCTTCAACAGAGATGGTCATATCTATTTCATAAACTCCAGGCTTGTTGATATTCCCGCAAGCTGAAATTAATTTGGTTCCGGTAGATCTTCCTATTCCAATTTTTGAATATGCTTCTCCTCCTTCATTTATAATAGGAACTACCGCACAAATAGTTTCTACATTATTTACTACTGTTGGGCAACCCCAAACGCCTTTTATTGCAGGGAATGGAGGTTTAATTCTTGGCAATCCTCTTTTTCCTTCAAGGCTTTCAAGAAGTGCTGTTTCTTCACCGCAGATATAAGCACCTGCTCCGCGGTAGAGGAAGATGTTACAATCAAATCCGCTACCTAAAATATTTTTACCGAGAAAACCATTTTGCCTCGCTTCATCAATTGCCACTTGCAGAATATCTGCCACCCAATCATATTCACCTCGGATGTAGATATAAGAAGTATTACTTCCTAAAGCAAAAGATGAAACAATCATTCCTTCAATTAGCAGGTGAGGAATGTATTCCATCAAAAACCGGTCTTTAAAAGTTCCCGGTTCGCTCTCATCGGCATTACAAACCAAATAACGCGGAATACCTTCAGGTTTTGCCAAAAAACTCCATTTCATTCCTGTGGGGAAACCCGCGCCACCACGACCTCTCAACCCACTTTTCTTTACTTCTTCTACAATATCTCCCGTTTGCATTTTCAAAGCTTTTTCCACACTTTGATAGCCCCCTTCCCTTCGATATACTTCAAAGCTTTTTATGTCCGGAATATCTACTTTATCTAACAATAATTTTTTCATGGAAGAATAAATTCTCTTTAATTGTTTCGTTCACTGTTTTTTCTGCATTCCTCAACAATCTGGTCTACTTTCTCAGGAGTTAAATGCTCTTTATAATATTTTCCCATTTGCATCATCGGTGCATAACCGCAAGCGCCAAGGCATTCAACGGTTTTTAAAGTAAACATGCCGTCCTTTGTAGTTTCACCAACGTTGATGTCCAATTTCTTTTTTATATATTCAATAATAGCATCGCTTCCTTTCAGCATGCAAGGTCCTGTCTGGCAAACTTCGAAAACATATCGGCCAACAGCTTTTAAATTGAACATGCTATAAAAAGAAGCTACTTCATACACTTCAATAGGTTGAAGTTTCAACAGGGAAGCAACATAATCCATGGTATTTACATTCAGCCAACCGAACTCCTCCTGTGCCATATGCAGCACGCCCAACAGGGCACTTTTTTGCTTGCCTTCAGGATAATGGCTGATCATCTCATTTACCTCATCTAATTTTTCCTGTGAAAATTGTACACTCATTTGTTTAAAATAGTTTCTTTTTTATTCAGTTGTCACGCATCTAATTCTCCGGCGATCAAATTCAAACTACTCATTGTAATAATTGCGTCGCTCAACAAACCGCCTTTGGTTAATTCAGAATAAGCCTGGTAATAAATAAAACACGGCCTTCTGAAATGAAGCCTGTATGGAGATCTTCCTCCATCACTAATTAAATAAAATCCAAGTTCACCATTTGCCGCTTCAATAGATGAGTATACCTCACCAACAGGCATTTTGGTTTCGCCCATTATAATTTTGAAGTGGTAAATAAGCGCTTCCATTTTTGTATAAACATCCTTCTTATCCGGCAAATAAAAATCAGGAACATCGGCGTGATATACTTCTGCTTCGGCTCCCTTAAATTCCTGAACCTTCTTATATGCCTGCTTTATGATTTCAAGGCTTTGCCACATTTCCTGGTCCCTCACTAAATACCTGTCGTAGCAATCGCCGGTAGAACCGACAGGAACTGTAAACTGAAAATCTTCATAACTACTGTAAGGAGAATGAAGGCGCACATCATAATCAACACCAGCGGCTCTCAGGTTCGGACCAGTAAAACCGTAATTCAAAGCGCGTTCTGCAGAAATTGGGCCTACACCAATTGTGCGATCCATGAAAATCCTGTTGCGGTTAAACAATTCATCAAATTCTTTTAAAACCACCGGCCACTCTTTAATAAACTTCTCCAGTTTTTCGAAAGCCTGTGCTGTAAAATTTCTTTCGAAGCCTCCAATTCTTCCCATGTTGGTCGTCAAGCGTGATCCACATATCTCTTCATATATTTCATAAATGAGTTCGCGGTATTGCATTACATACAAAAACCCTGAGAATGCACCTGAATCAACGCCAACAATAGAATTGCAAATCAGGTGATCGGAAATCCGTGAAAGTTCCATGATAATAACCCTCAGATAATCTACACGCTTCGGCGTTTTAATGCCCAGCAGCTTTTCGCAGGCGATGTGCCAGCCAATATTATTAAGAGGCGCTGAACAATAATTTAACCTGTCGGTAAGCGTGGTTATCTGGTAAGGCGTTCTGTGTTCAGCAATTTTTTCAAAAGCCCGGTGAATGTAACCTACTGTTTGTTCAGCGCTTACTATTGTTTCACCATCCAGTTCTACAATATTTTGAAACACTCCATGAGTGGCCGGGTGAGTAGGCCCGATGTTTATTGTAGTAGTTTGTTTTTCAACATTCCCTTCTGGTAAGGTTACATGTTCACTCATTTTTGTTTTCTTTAATATTTTCTACTTCAACAAAATTCAATTTCTGCATTAATTGTCAGTTTACTGCTCATGGGAAACTATAATAAATGCTATTTTATATACGCTTGTGTTTCTCCTTCGCGGCCAAACATTTCATCGTCTTTATCAATTCGCTTTTGATCTTCAAGCGGGTATTCTTTTCTTAAAGGAAAATATTCCATTTCTTCGACATTCAAAATACGTTTCAGATTTGGATGGCCAACAAAATTTACCCCAAAAAAATCAAATGTTTCTCTTTCCATCCAGTTAGCAGCAGAAAACAAAGCATAGGCACTGAAAACATCAGGCTTCGCAATGTCTGTAAACACTTTATAACGGAGCCTGACATTTTCCCTTAAATTATGCAAATGATAAACTACCGCTAATTCTTTTCCTGTATTATTAGGATAATGAACGGCACATAGATCAGTCAGAAAGCGAAATCCCAAAGAAGGCTCATCATACAAAAACTGGAGAAGTTTTAGATTCAGATTTTTGTCAGAAGTGAAAGAGAGCATACCGTACGGTTCTTCAAAACCAGTTACCTCTTCGCCAAATTTTTCAATTAATTTGTGCCTGATTATTTCGTTCGTTAAAGCCATATTTCAAATTGAAAATTCATTTACTGAATTCCATAAGTTTCCATTAATTCTTTATACCTGTCAGAGTTTCTTCTTCTTAGACTTTCATGTTCCACCAATTCTTGTATGCGCATAAACCCGTCAATTACGGCTTCAGGTCGAGGAGGGCAGCCGGGTACGTAAACGTCCACAGGAATGATCTGATCAATTCCCTGCAAAACTGAATAAGTGTCAAAAATACCGCCGCTGCTGGCGCATGCTCCCATAGCCAATACCCAACGGGGTTCTGCCATTTGCAGGTAAACCTGTTTTACGACCGGAGCCATTTTTTTCGCGATTGTTCCCATTACCATTAAAAGATCACATTGACGCGGCGTAAAACTTACTCTTTCCGAACCAAACCTCGCAAGGTCATAATGAGAAGCCATAAGCGCCATAAACTCAATACCACAACAGCTTGTGGCAAAAGGTAAAGGCCAGATAGAATTTTTTCTTGCCAGACCTACTACATCACTTAACTTCGATGCGAAAAACCCTTCGCCCATATAACCTTCCGGAGCTGAAACAATGGATATTGGCTTTTCTAAAGGTTTATTGGTAATATTATATTGAACAGGACGTGCCATTTTTTAGTTTTTTAATATTTCAATCATCTAATAGTTCACAAAAACTTGTCCACTAAATTTTAATCTTCCCAATTCAACCCTCCTTTCTTAATAATATAGAAAAATCCTATTAGAAAAAAACCAACAAACATACAGATTGCTCCAAAGCCACTCCAGCCCAATTGCCTGAAATTGACAGCATAAGGATAAAAGAAAATCACTTCTACGTCAAAGAGTACAAATAAAATTGCCACTAAAAAATATTTGACCGCTATCGGCTGGCGTGCATTCCCTTTTATCTCTATACCACCTTCAAAATTGACGAGTTTATCAGCAGTTTTTCTCTTCGGGCCCAACGCATTCGTTCCGTATATCATCAAAGACAGTAGTCCTAAAGCGAAAAGTAATTGAATTCCTATGGGTAAATAATTGGAGGTGCTGTTGATGGCTTGAACTTGTAAAAAAGTATGTATCAAAACTGGGATTTTAATTCTGCAAAAGTAATACAGCAATATCAATTATCCATGAGCGAAATCATAATGCATGTTTTATTTTCATTTTTTTGTAAAAATTTTCCTGACGTTTATCATGTTACTAAAAAATAAAAGCTCCTTTCATAAAGGAGCTTTTATCAAACATTGTTATTTTGTATTGTTTACTTTTTCCTGGTAGCCGCCGGTTGTTTTTGAGCTTTTTCAGCAGCTCCTTTCTGTTGTTTTTGTACATTTTCCAATGCATCCTTTGTTTTTAAGGCAGTAGCATCAGTAGGATCAAGTTCCAAAATTTTATTGTTGTACATTATTGCTGAATCTACCTGTTGCTTTAAATTGTAATAATATGCAACCATATAACGATAAGATGGAATTAGCTTATCTTTTATCGTTGATTTATCCTGGGTTGTATCGCCAATTTCAATCACTTTTTGATATAATGGTTTTGCCATTCCGGTTTCTGCACTATCAATTGCTTCTTCAGCGTGTGCACCCAAATACCATCCATAGACATCGCCGGGATATTTTTGCTGGTACAATTTAAAAACAGAATCCGCACTCTTATAATTTCCTCCAAGATAATCGTCATAACCTGCATAGAACAGATCGGTTTTTCCATAACTGCTATCGAGGCTTAGCACTCTTCCATACCATTGGCCGGCTTCAGCATATTTTTTATCGTTGGCAAGACTTTGAGCTACATCTTTAGCGTATTTAATTTTATTTGCAGCTAAAGTATCCAGGTTAATTGCTTTATTTATATATTCAACACCGGCAGATTCCTGACCAGGAATTTTCATCAAAATCTGGCCATAAGTTTTATAGTCATTCGGGCCGATTTTTTGTGGATTTGCAACAGCAAAGAATTTATCAAATGCTTCTTTTGCTTTAATAGAATCACCCATTTCGTTGTAAGCATATCCTTTTAAACCATACAGGTTTGGATCAGATTTGTTTCCGGCAGAATCAATACAAGCATTAGCCTGTGTGATTGATTGCTCATATTTTTTTGAAACAAATAATAAGGATGCTTTTGCATAACAGTTTTTAGAATCATTATCAGCCACAGCAATATATTTATTAAGATATTCTGCGGCTTTATTTACATCACGATTGTAATAATAAGTGTACAACCAATAGTAGGCGGGTGCATAATTAGGATCTTCCCTTATCGCATCGTTGTAATATCTCATATAAATCGGTTCCTGACCATATCCCTGGGTTTGGAATATTCTTCCGATATAAAAACTTGCCATTGCATCAGTTGGATCCAATGATAAGGCGGTTTGAAAATTAGCGGTAGCGTTTCCTCCATCATGCAATTTCCAATATCCAAGTCCTATTTCATTATAGATTTCAGGATTCTTTTTATCTTTCTCGGCTGCCTGCTGCAATTTTTGGATACCGTACAAAAAATCACCATTATTTGGTTCAATGTTCGCTCTTCCTACTGCATATAAAATATCCGGCAGATCTCTTTTTTTGCTATTATTAATAGCGGTTTCAAACTGGTTCCTGGCAGCGTCTTTATTTCCTGCCATCAGATTGATCTCACCCATACCAATCATCAATAAGCCATCATTAGGATTTGCCTGCAGCATTTTTTGATATAATGCTTTTGCTGCAGCGGTGTCAATATAAGCACGGTCATTATCAAGGTATGTCTGACCCAGCCAATAAGCGGCTTCTGTATTGTTCGGCTCTTTTGCCAATATTTGCTGAAATACGCCTTCAGCGCTTTGATAGCGTTCACGATTTAAAAACTGTTTACCTTCCTTAATACTTTGGGCGAATAAAACATTCCCCATTAAAATTAAAGATGCTACAAATCCGATTTTTTTCATGTTTACAATTTTTACTTTTTATAATTACTGGTTTTGATTTAAATTATTCATTGTTTGCTGAACGAATCGTTAAATTCATTTTCCCCGGAGCAAGGTAAGCACGGCTAAAAATCTTTTGTCCACGGTCGTGGGAAAGAAATGCTCCAAATCCGGTGCCGAGCCCGCTATAATTTTCTTTTAAAATATAGTACAAACCCCGTACCATCGGATATCTTTGCAAAATAATGTTTGCCTGATACGGCTTTATATAAGATTGTTCAGGGCAAGAACACTGCACAGAAACAATTCTCACTTTTGTTAAGAAGGACAATTCAGTAGTGTCTTCAGGGTTGCCGATCCAACTTACACCCACAAAGCCAAGTACATCAGGATGAGTTGAAACATAATCGATTACTTCTTTGCTCCCGTTTTCTGCAAATACTTTTTTAGGATCCAAAGGCTTTCCACGCAATATTGAATCAACCGCAAAACGTACTGTACTTGTTTCATTTAAGCCGTCAAATACAGCAACGGTTTTATCACCGGTGCTGCCGTCTAAAATACCGCGAATTTCATTCATGGAATATAATGAATCCTTCATTTCCCTGTTTTCAATTACAGCAATTGCATCGTAAGCTACTCTTGACCATGTAGGTGAATAACTGAAACTGTCTTTATAATATTTTTCTTCTTCCGGTGTAAGCCCCCGGGTAACAATGATCATCCGGGTACTGTCTTTTATCAAGTCTTTAAAACATTCTGCCTCCGGCTTATACTCTGCTATGATCTTTGCATTCGGATTGAGGGCTTCAAAAACCTGTATTTGGGAATCAATAACCGGTTTAAAACTTTCATCCACGCTGATATGTATCGTTCCACTTGAAGGAGTATCGATGTCAGTCCTTTTATTTTGATTGCAACTGGCAGAAAAAACTGACAGCAATACGAGTAGAAAAGCGGCTCTCACCGAACTTTTTATTTTATGAGCCGTTATCATTCCTTTAAATATTTTTTTTTGATTCCCCTGTATATTCTCCAACCCCCATAAATAATTACCATTACTGCAAAAATTTTGGCTGGTACGCTCACTGTAAAGTCATTTTGAAAGTTAAACTCTTTGGCAAATAAAATAATAATGCCAACGGCAAAATAAATAAAACCCATGCCTAAGTCTGTGATACTTCGCATCATCATATACCGTTTCGTTTTATTATCCGGCGTATTTTCAAACTCTTCAAGGCTCATATTATTTTTTTAAGACAAACGGCAAGATAAAATAAAATAGAGAAATTGCCATACTTTACTATTTTACCATTTTATAATTTTTTTACAATCAAATACTAAGATGCATAAATCGCTTAAGCTGTTGTATTAAAATTGTTAATATTCATTTGCCTTATAGGATGCACACTCAAACATTTTCCATATCCTTCGGCGAATAAAATTTTTCTTTCTATACGTAATTCAGTAATTGCCCAAACAATAAACATTCCAACAATTATATGATAGTTTTGCCATAAAATTAATTAAGGTTGAAGGAAAAAAGTATGAAACCATCAGTACCACAAGGAATGCGTGATTTTGCTGCAGAGACGCTTCGCAGGAGAAGATATATCACGGATTGCATTAAAAACGTTTTTGAATTGTATGGATTTGAACCGTTGGAAACACCTTCCATGGAAAATCTTGAAACGTTGATGGGAAAATATGGAGATGAAGGTGATAAGCTGATTTTTAAAATTCTAAACAACGGCCTTGATAATCCTGCTAAAAAAGAAAATGTGTTACTCAATTTCGAAGACATCCTTGCGGGGAAAAATAATAAAATTATTACGGAAAGAGCTTTACGCTATGATCTGACGATTCCTTTTGCCAGATATATGGCGATGAACGTTGGAAAGCTTACCATTCCTTTTAAACGTTACCAAATTCAACCTGTGTGGCGCGCTGATCGTCCGCAAAAAGGGCGGTATCGAGAGTTTATGCAATGCGATGCAGATGTAGCCGGAAGTTATTCTTTAATAAGTGATGTAGAACTGGCAGAAATTTACATTGATGTTTTTAAAAAATTAAAAATCGAAGCCGAGGTAAAGGTCAACAACCGGAAAATTCTTTACGCTCTTGCTGAAGTCACTAACTCAGTGAAAAATTTAAATGCATTAACCATCGCGATAGATAAACTTGATAAGGTGGGAATTAATAAAGTAGAAGTCGAACTGGCGTCATCAGGCTTCACCGAAAATAATATTTCAATCATTGAAAAGTATTTGAATATTGGCGGCACCAATTCCGAAAAATTAGAAAGCATAGAAGCAATTGTAGGCATAACAGAATCTGGCAAGAAAGGAATTGAAGAGCTGCAATTTCTGCTTGACTATCTCGATAATTCTTTAGATGAAGACAGTAGACCTACAATTAAGGTTGATTTTACTTTAGCCCGCGGGCTCAATTATTATACGGGAACGATATACGAAGTAAAAGCAAAAAATGTGAATATGGGAAGCATCGGTGGCGGTGGCCGGTATGATGATCTTACTGGTTTGTTTGGTGTTCCAGATATGCCAGGTGTCGGCATCAGCTTTGGCTTGGACCGCATTTACGATGTAATGGAAGAATTGAATTTGTTTCCAGAAAATATCAACCGACCGCCTCAGGTATTGTTTTTTAATCTGGGTGAAAAAGAGAGCAGGCATGCATATAAACTGATGCAGGAAATGCGCCATAACAATATAAGTTGTGAATTATTTTACGAAAATTCCAAACTTGATAAACAATTCAAGTATGCTACCAAGAAAAATATTGGTCATGTGGTTATTATCGGGTCCAAAGAAATGGAAAATAAAACTTGTATGGTAAAAGATCTTTCACAGGGACAGCAAAAAACAATTCCTGAAAAGGAGCTTCTAAATTATTTTAATGAATTATCGATTCGTTTTTAACGGTAATACTTATAATTAAAAATACACTTACTTTTAAAGTGTGATATTTTTAAAATATTCATTCACCTAAATTTCGCTTTATGAAATGTTATCTCAAACTCGCTGTCGTAAGTGTGCTGGTTCTTTTGTTCTCTTCATGTGGGAAGAACAATGAAGTTGGAAAAATGGTTCCTGGCAACGCAATCTTTGTTGCACAGGTTGATCTTAAATCTTTAGGAAATAAATTGTCGTGGAAAGAAATTCAGCAAACGGATATTTATAAGAAAGCCATTTCCGATTCTTCAATGAAGGATTGGACCAAAAACTTGCTTGAAAATCCTTCTGCCAGCGGAATAGACTTTGATGCCGGGCTCATCTTTTTTACAGCTGACCATGACGGAAATAAATATTTTGCTGCTGAAGGAAAGATAAAAAATCAAAGTGATTTTACTCAATTCAATAAAAACTTTTCACAAGGAACTACCTCAAAGAATGGAGACATAAATCTTCTCAATTTGAAAAATAGTGCTGTCCTTGGCTGGAAGGACAAACAGTTCATTTATATAATGAATGCTGGCGATAAAATTTATAAAATGGGCGAGTGGAGGGATAGCAGCAAAAGGCAAAACGACACTATTCCTGCTGACAGAAGTGTTGAATTTTCAACATTGTGCAAAAGTCTTTTTTCTTTAAAAACGGATAGTTCACTCGCGAAAAATGATCGCTTCTCTTCTCTCTTAAAAGAAACCGGTGATATTCATGTATATCAGAACACAGATGCTATGATCAATAATTCTGCCGGAATGGGAGCATTGGGAATGTTGAAACTTGATGCATTTATGAAAGGAAACTCAAGCACTTATACCATCAACTTCGACAAGGGTAAAATTGATGTTTCACAAAATGTATTTGTGAGCCAGCAGCTGACTGATATCGTAAAAAAATATTCGGGAAATTCTGTTGATATGGATATGATAAGAAAGATTCCCTCCAACAATGTTATTGGATTAGTCGCTTTTAATTTCAAGCCTGAAGGAATTACAGAAATGATCAAACTTACCGGCATGGACGGAATGATAAATTCTTATACACAGCCAATGGGTTTTAATCTTGATGATTTTTCAAAAGCGACGAATGGTAATTGGCTGCTGGCTTTTAGCGATCTTGATATTTCAGATTCGATGCATCATCCTGGTTTTAATTACGTTTTTGCTGCGGGTATCCAGGATAAGGCAAGTCTGCAAAAAATCGTAAATGCTGCAAAGAAAACAACAGATCAGATGGGCAAAGATTCAATTTTAAATTATGTGATGAACGATAAACTATTCGTGCAAAGCAATCATTCATCTTTTGCCAATCAATATTTGAATGGAAACAGTAATACAAAATTTGATTTTGCTGATAACCTTTCAGGACATCCGGTTGCTTTTTATTTGGATCTTCACAAATTGCTTTCACAGTTTTCTTCGTGGGATATGAGCAAACCAGGTAGAAAAGAAATCCTGGATCAAAGCCTGAATACATGGAACAATATAATCTCCACCGGAGGAGAATTTAATAACGGCGGTTTTACCTTCAAAACAGAAGTGAACCTTGTAAACAAAGATAGCAACAGCCTTCAGCAATTGAGTAAATATTTCAACCAACTATTTTTGATCCATGAGAAAACAAAAGCTGAAACGCCTGATATCTCTCATCGGTTAGATTCATTGTTGGTTCCCCCTCCTGTTGACACAGTCAGGTAAATATTTTGTAAAAGAATTATGATGCGGATAGAACTGAGAAATGTATCGCCGGAATATATTGAAAAAGAAAAATGGGAAGCTTCACAAATCTGGGAGAAAACCGTCACTATTGAAAAGGGCGAACACCTTCATATTGTGGCCCCTTCGGGCAGTGGAAAAACGTCATTGATCCATTTCATTTATGGATTGAGAAAAGATTACGACGGATCTGTTTATTACGATGACACGGATATAAAAAAGCTTTCCACCGAAAGCTTTTCTGCTTTTCGACAAAGCAAGATCAGCATTATATTCCAGGATCTTCGATTGTTTGAGAACCAAACAGTAAAAGAAAATATTGAGATAAAGAGAATTTTAGATCCCTTTCATAAACCTGATGCAATAATTGAAATGACCAAGAGATTGGGAATCGGAAATAAATTAAACCAACAAGTAAAAAAATGCAGTTATGGAGAGCAACAACGAATCGCTATCATTCGTGCATTAATGCAACCCTTTGATTTTTTATTGCTCGACGAACCTTACAGTCATCTTGATGAAGAAAACAGGAAAAAAGCGATGGAACTTATTTATGAGGAATGTGAAAAAAGAAATGCCGCAATGATATTTGCTGATCTGAAACCTTTGGATTTTTTGAAAGATGAAAAGATCATGTATTTATAAAAGTGAAATAAAAAATAAAAAGGTTTGTTCATTTACTATATCTTAAACTTCTGACACAAACAGACATTCTAAACTCTGAAATGCCCTTAACTTATAAAAATATTGAGCCTTTGATCATTTCTGAAAAAAATTCATTTTCAAAATGGCTTGGGTATTTTGGTTTGGGAGTTGGCGTTTTGTTGTTGTTGATTGCGATGCAAATGTTTGTAAACATTCAGCAGCTTTTGCAGGAAGATAATCCCCGAAGAAGTGGTGGTTATGATTTTCTTTCTATTTCAAAAACCATTACAAATGCTAACATGGGAAAAGACAACACCTTTACAAACGTTGACCTGGCAGCGCTTAAAGAGCAACCAACCATCGAGGGAGTGGCTCCCCTGATTTCCAATAAATTTCGTGTTCGTGCAACTGCGGGTGATATCATTCCTTTCAGTACTGATCTTTTTTTAGAAAGTATTGATAATAATTTTATAGATACCGTTCCTCCAACTTTTACATGGCAACCAGGACAACTGTCCGTTCCAATCATATTTTCTTCTGATTTCCTGGAGATGTATAATGTGTTTGCACCGGCCCAAGGATTGCCGCAGCTTTCACCAAAAACTATTTCTTCCGTAAATATTATTTTGGAATGTTCCGGCCCTTATGGAACACAAACTTTTAAAGGAAATATTGTTGCTTTAAGTGATAGGATAAATTCATTACTGGTTCCAAAATCTTTTATGAACTGGAGTAATTATCGTTTTGTACAAGACACGACCGTCCACGCTTCCCGGGTTTATATTAAAACAAAAGATGCCAATGATCCAAAATTGATCTCTTATCTTGATCAGCAAAATTATCACCTTAATAAAGAAAAAATAAAGTTCAGCCGCATCAAAAGCATTTTGCAAAATATCGTAAGCGCATTAGGCGTCTTCGGCATTCTTGTGATCGTTCTTGCCCTGATGTTGTTCTCATTTTATTTGCAATTAATGATTGCTAAAAGCAAAGACAATCTGCTTTTGTTGTTAACTTTAGGTTATTCCCCGCATTGGCTTGCAAAAAGCGTTGCCAAAACGTGGTTGCCGGTTTATCTTTCAA
>Ga0157371_10001474_pt1 | contig 24403 bp, 18 predicted proteins | sample C45metaG_FD_113462 | JGI IMG/M metagenome (GOLD analysis project Ga0157371, IMG submission 113462) | Corn rhizosphere microbial communities from Kellogg Biological Station, Michigan, USA - C4-5 metaG | ecosystem: Host-associated > Plants > Roots > Rhizosphere > Soil | place: USA: Michigan...
AAGAAGCCAACAATACTTTTAGTTACCGGCTTAAAGGGTTGAACGATACATGGACGATTCCGACAACCAATAATGCAGCCACTTTCACGAGCCTCCCACCGGGACATTATACTTTTGAATTGCGCTCGGCGAACAGTGATGGTGTCTGGAGCAGGCAGATCAAAACACTTCCTATCATTATATCACCTCCATGGTGGGAAACCTGGTGGTTTATAACACTTGCTTTGGTTGCAGTAGTCTTGATCATTTCATATATCATAGCAAAAAGGATCGCGAACATCAGACATGAATCGTCGATCAAACAACAAATGGCGGAGCTGGAAATAAAAGGTCTGCATGCACAGATGAATCCTCATTTTATTTTCAACTCGCTCAATAGCATTAAAGAAATGATATTGGAAGATCAGAAACAAAATGCAAGCCGCTACCTCAGTAAGTTTGCCCAGTTGATTCGGACCAGCCTCGAACAATCCGGCAAAACTTTTATTACCGTAAGACAATGCGTGGATCACCTGGAGCAGTATTTGGAAATGGAAAAACTGCGATTTGAAAGTTTTAACTATCACATAAGTATTGATAAAGACCTTGTGCCGGAAGAAACGGAAATAGCTCCGATGTTGGTGCAACCGCTTGTTGAAAATGCCATCTGGCATGGCCTGCGCAACAAAGAGGGAGAGCGAAAATTGTTTATTCGTTTTTTGAAAGATGGAGATCAGATAGTTTGTGAGGTTGAAGATAATGGTGTGGGGCTTTACCGCACGATAGGCAATAGTTCCGGTTCGTTGCAAAAGCACAACTCATTTGGTATTAAAAATATCCGCGAACGTTTGACGATTCTGAATGAAAAATATAAAATGAACTGTTCATTAAATATAAAGGATAAGGTAGATCTGCCTGACAAGGATGGCAGCGGTACGTTGGCAGTATTGCAATTATCGTCTTAAACAATCAATATGGTAAGGACAATTTTAGTAGATGATGAAAGGGGTGGACTGAATACGCTGAGAAAGTTGTTGCAACTATACTGTCCTGAAGTGAAGATTGTAGCTGAATGTGAAGACGCAAATTCCGCCAGAGAAAAAATTGAATTGCTCGATCCTCAGTTGGTATTCCTTGATATTTCATTACCAGGCAAATCGAGTTTTGATTTATTGTCTGAATTGGGAAAGATAAATTTCGAAATCATTTTTGTCACCGCTCATCATGAATATGCCTTACAGGCATTTCGCTACAGTGCAGTAGATTATCTTGTAAAACCGGTGGATGAAGATATATTAGCGGATTCGGTTAAAAGAGCTGTGAAAAGAGTTGATACGCTGGCTACCCATGACAATATTCTCACTTTGGTTCATAATGTTCAAAATACGCAAGTAAAACGTGAGATGAAATTATGTATTCCTTCACTCAATGGTTTCAAGGTGGTTGAAATGAAAGATATTTTATATTGCGAAGCCTCAGGAAGCTATACTAATTTTATTTTGTCGGAGAACAATAGTATTTGTTCTGCAAAACCGATTTATGAGTACGAGGAATTGTTATCCGGCGGAGGATTCATCCGCATCCATAAATCCTACCTGGTAAATCTCGTACATGTAAGAGAGTATGTTCGCGGTGAAGGAGGCTCTGTAATTCTTTCCAATAATCTCCAAGTAGCAGTAAGCCGGAGAAAAAAAGATTATTTTCTTAGCAGGATGAATGAGTTTTATAAATTCTGAGGAAAGAAAGGTAGGACGAGCGTCTAACATTAAAAAAATCTGTAAAAAAAGCTTAATGCAACCCGGCAAGCATTTATTTTATTCCGGAACCAGCGGTCTGGATCTTCCTGTTCCCAGATCACAGTATCCTCCCGAGTTCCGGGAAAAGAGCAGGTTAGCCTATTATGCCTCCTTATTTAATAGTCTCGAGGTAAACAGCATTTTTTATAAACTTCCCAGGAACACCACCGTGATAAATTGGGCGGCAAGTGTTCCCGGTAATTTCAGGTTTACATTTAAAATTTCCAAAACCATCACTCATGGGAAAGGCTTGATGTTTGCCAAAAAAGATGTTACTGATTTTATGAAGGTTGTTGAGAATGTGGGTGAAAAGAAAGGATGCTTGCTCGCACAATTTCCACCGTCCCTGCATATTGAAAAGCTGGACCGGTTACAAAGGCTTTTGGAAACACTCGGCGAAGCAACGCATAACAGCGGATGGAAGCTTGCAATAGAATTCCGGGATCCATCCTGGTACCAACGCGAAGTCTATGAATTACTGGAGGAGCACAATGCAGCGCTGGTGATTCAGGATATACCCAAATCTGCTACGCCATTGAATGATGTAAGAGGAGACTTTATTTACCTGCGTTTTCATGGACCTGAACCGCGCTACCGCGGTGATTACAACGATGAATTCTTAAAACAATATGCAGGATATATAAACAAATGGATAAGTGAAAAAAAGACGGTGTATGCTTACTTTAATAATACCGTTGGCGCTGCTGTTGAAAATCTGCAGACTTTAAATCAGTATGTGCTTCTGTAAGCAGGGATTCTGCATGCGCAAGGGACAAGTAAAAAAAAGAAGAACCTTTTGAGCACTTCATTTTTTGTCATTATAATAAATTGATTATTTAGCTGGCACTTCCTTGCTGATGAAATCACCGGTCTTTAGGATATAGCTGCTGTATTTCTGCTGAACAGACGAAGGTTGTTTATCGCCGTTAATATACAATTCTCCTTTTGCCACTGCAACTGAATAAGTATTATTAGCGATCAAATGGTCATCTTCCAATACACTGATAAAATTTTGTACTTCTTTTTCAGTAACAGATCTATTAGAACCGGGAGGTGTAATTAAAGTCCATTGATCATTTGTACGCCTACTATAATCCGCGGAAGCGACTTTGTCCAGGTTCTGAAGTGTTTCAATCTTCTGCTGCCTGTCAGTCCTGATCTTTGCTGCAAAATTTTGAGCAAGAGTAGGAGCAATTACCAAAGAAACAATACTCATCAATTTGATAAGGATGTTCATACTTGGCCCTGAAGTATCTTTAAAAGGATCACCCACTGTATCACCGGTTACAGACGCTTTGTGAGGTTCAGAACCTTTGTAATGCATTTCATTATTGATAAGAGCGCCTTTTTCAAAAGATTTTTTTGCGTTATCCCAGGCGCCACCGGCATTATTCTGAAAGATTCCCATCAATACGCCACTAACGGTAGCACCGGCTAAGAATCCGCCCAAAACTTGTGGACCGAAAATGAACCCGATGATTACAGGAGAAAGTAAAGCGATTGCACCGGGCAACATCATTTTTTTAATGGAAGCATTAGTTGAGATAGCTACGCATTTTTCATATTCAGGTTTACCCTTCCCTTCCATAATCCCGGGAATGGTACGGAATTGACGACGAACCTCTTCAACCATCGCCATAGCTGCTTCACCTACGGCGCGGATTGCTAAAGATGAAAAGATAAAAGGAATCATAGCACCAACAAACAAACCAGCCAACACATCTGCGCGGTAAATATCAATACCATCAATTTTTGCTATACCAACAAAGGCTGCAAACAAAGCGAGAGAAGTCAATGCCGCAGAAGCGATCGCAAAGCCCTTTCCTGTTGCGGCGGTTGTATTTCCGACAGCATCGAGGATATCTGTTCTTTCGCGAACTTCTTTTGGCAATTCACACATTTCAGCGATGCCACCGGCATTATCAGCGATAGGCCCGAAAGCGTCAATAGCCAGTTGCATGGCGGTTGTGGCCATCATACCTGCTGATGCAATAGCAACACCATATAAACCGGCTGAATAATAAGAAAGGAAAATTCCTGAGGCCAGCACAAGGATAGGAAATAAAGTACTTTCCATACCAACAGCAAGTCCGCCAATAATATTTGTAGCGTGACCGGTAGATGATTGCCGAACAATCGTTAATACCGGCCTTTTGCCCATGGCAGTATAAAATTCGGTGATAAAACTGATGAGTGTTCCAACAACAAGACCAACAATGATTGCACCGTAGACACCATATTTTGTAAAATGATAATTTCTCAGGATCATATCTGTATCAGGCATCAGCCACATTACAAGAAAGTAAGCGGCAATTGCTGTAATTACGATTGCTCCCCAGTTTCCCAGGTTTAAAGCTTTTTGTACGACTGCAGTATGTATACCCGCCTTATCAGAAATCTTAACGAAAAAAGTTCCAATGATAGAAAAAATGATTCCCATGGAAGCGATGAGCATCGGTAGTAATATCGGCGCCATTCCACCAAACGCATCCTGTGAAAAAGTTTCTCTTCCCAAAACCATCGTTGCCAGGATAGTAGCTACATAAGATCCAAAAAGATCTGCACCCATACCTGCAACGTCTCCAACGTTATCACCTACATTATCTGCAATAGTTGCGGGGTTACGGGGATCATCTTCAGGAATACCTGCTTCCACTTTTCCCACAAGGTCTGCACCCACGTCGGCAGCTTTTGTATAAATACCGCCGCCTACACGCGCAAACAATGCGATACTTTCCGCACCCAGACTAAAGCCTGTAAGAATTTCTATAGTTCGCTCCATTTCCAGGCTATCGGCTGAAGCATGAGGAGCAAAAATGAATTTTAAAATAATAAATAGACCGCCTAATCCAAGTACAGCTAATCCTGTAACACCTAATCCCATTACGCTTCCGCCGGTGAAAGAAACTTTAAGCGCCTGCGCTAAACTTGTTCTGGCAGCTTGCGTGGTGCGAACATTGGCCTTGGTAGCGACTTTCATGCCGATAAATCCTGCAAGCGCACTAAAAAAGCCCCCACAAATAAATGAGATCGCTATACTCCAGCTACTGTTGGTACTGCTATAACCCATTATTCCCAATAAGATGGCGGCAATAATAACAAAGTAAGAAAGAATCTTCCATTCAGATTTTAAGAAAGCCATCGCACCATCAGCAATATAAGTGCTGATCTCTTTCATTCTTTCGTTTCCGGCATCCTGCTTATCGACCCAGACAAATTTCAGAAAGGTGTAGAGCAAACCAACAATTCCCATTGCCGGTATTACGTAGATCAAATTATCCATATCAGGTAATTACTTAATTTTTAGGGCTGCAAAAATAGGGTAAAAAGGCAATATTAAAAATGTTTGATAAAACTGTTTTTACTATTCATAGTTTGATCTGCGTGGCAAAAAAAAGTTGCGGGGGAAAGTTCTATAAAAGAACATTCGAAGTGAGTATTTATGAACAACATAATCTTAGTGAAATCCTTGTAAAATAAATATTTTTGCGCCAATCAATTATCCCCAATCAAACATGCGAGATCGAAGATTAATATACCTGCTTATTTTCGTGTTGTTTGTGGTTACCGTCTCATTCATCCTGGTATCTTTTTGGGGATATCATTATTATTTTGAAAAAAAGCAACAACAAAAAGTAGCGGTCACGCAACCAAAGCCAATTGCGAGTTCTGATACTTCCTTTTCTGATTCACTCCAAAACCTGGTGAATTCGGCAGTTGCGCAATTACATAATGTTTCCGATTCTGTTTCGATTGATTCGTCTTCTGATACCGCGCTGGCTTCCAAATTAATTGAGTTCATTCATTTGAAAAATGAAATCACTCGAATGATTCAAAATAAAAATACTTCCCGGAATTCTATCGCTGATAACAAAAAGATCATTCAATTGCAACAAAGCCTTGAAGAATTAAAAACACGTAATGATGAGATAGCTGCCCAAAATGAAAAGCTATCAACAATGGTAAAAGATCTGATAGAAAAGAAAGGAAATACTCCTGTTCACTCCCCAGGAAAACATCTGGCAAGTTCTGCTTATACCTTGCCCGTGCTCGTAGCCCATTTGCGTTTTGTAGGATTATCAGTAAGTAAAAATAAAAGCGTGACCAACATCGCTGCGCAAACTGAAAAATTATATGGTTCTTTTGAGATCAATATTAAACCAAATAATAAAGACAACACGATTTACATTGTGATCGTTCAACCTGATGGAAATACTTTAGTGAGCCCCGGAGGCAGGTCGGGAACCTTCAAATCAGATTCGGGGACGAGGCCTTTTACTACTTCAATCCTATTTGATAATAAAAGAGACAATGGCAACAAGTTGGTTTTTACGATCGACTCGCGCAACTTTCAAAAAGGAAAATATGCCATGCAGATTTATCACCAGGGCGTGATGATAGGAAGGCTTACGCGCATATTTTTTTAACATTGCAACAGTAAACAGACAAATAATTCAAAATTTTACTTTCTCTTGCTTCAAGGTAAAACTGGCATATCTTTTTATTGGTAAAAGACAATGTCATTAACCAAATACAAGCAGAAAAGATCTTTCGACAAAACGCCGGAACCGGTGGGAGGAAAACCAACCGGCCAGCAACTTCGTTTCGTAGTTCAAAAGCATCATGCTTCCCATCTTCATTATGATTTCCGGTTGGAAATGGAAGGCGTTTTAAAAAGCTGGGCGGTTCCTAAAGGTCCTTCTATGGACCCTTCGGTAAAAAGACTTGCTATGATGGTTGAAGATCATCCGTGGGATTACCGCGATTTTGAAGGAATTATTCCTGAAGGTTACGGTGCCGGAACGGTGATTGTGTGGGATGAAGGAACATACGAACCGGCAGAAAAAAAGAAAACTAAAAAGGAAAATGAAAAAAGCCTGCTGCATCATTTGTACCAGGGCGCCATCTCCTTTGTGTTGCATGGCAAAAAATTAAAAGGAGAATTTTCTTTGGTAAAAACAGAAGACCGTGGTGACAATGCCTGGCTGCTGATTAAGAAGAAAGATCAATTCTCAACAAAGAAAGACATCACTGAAATGAACAAATCAGTGCTATCCGGCAAAACACTTGAGGAGGTAAAAGCAAATCCTGAGAAAGAGTGGGAAAGCAACCGCGCGAAGAAAACTGGTGCAAATGAAAATGAAGTTGATCAAAAAGATATTGATCAATTGTTGAAAAAAGGAGAGAAGACGAAATATTTGTCGAAAGTAAAACCAATGCTTTGCAGCTTAATAAAAGAGCCATTTGATGATTCTGATTTCTTGTATGAAGTAAAATTAGATGGATATCGGATCATTGCTTATGTTCAAAAAAACAAAGTGGTTTTAAGTTCAAGGAGTGGATTGGATTATTCTGCAAAATATCCTGAAGTGGTGAAAGCCTTATCAGTTCTGGATGTGGATATGATAGTAGATGGGGAACTGGTCGCATTGGATGAGAATGGAAGACCGGATTTTGACGCTCTGCAAAAAAGCGACCGCAAAAATCCACTTGTTTTTTATCTCTTCGATATTTTGTGGTGCAACGGTTATAAACTTATGGATTTAAAGTTGACAGAGCGCAAAGAAATTCTTTCAAAAGCCATTCCATTCAATGAGGTAATAAGATACAGCGATGATTTTGAACAGGGAATTCAATTGTTTGAGCTGATCAAAAAACAGGGAATGGAAGGAATCGTAGCCAAAAGAAAAGACAGTAGATATGAGCCCGGAAAAAGAGGCAAAGATTGGCTGAAATTGCCCACTGAAAAAAGGCAGGAATTTGTTATCGGAGGATGGACGGAATCAGATAATTCATCTCCTTTTGCAGCACTCGTCTTTGGATATTATGAAGATGGCAAGTTGATGTACCAGGGACATGCAGGCGGAGGGTTTAAAGGCAATCAGAAGAAAAGAATAAAAGAACGATTAGAAAAAATTGAAATTGAGAAGAGTCCTTTTGCTAATAAGGTAGATACTGACAGGAAAGTACATTTTGTAAAGCCTGAATTAGTAGCCAACATTAAATTTGCGACCTACACGCGTTCCGGAATGATCAGGAAACCCGCGATATTCCTCAGTTTAAGAGAAGATAAAAAACCCCAGCAGGTGGTTGAAGAAAAGCCGGTGCCGATAGAGCAAGTCGAAAATAAAGAAGAACCAGACCAAAAAGGTTTTACCGGAAGCAACTGGCACGTTTTGGAAAAAGAAAAAATTACAAGCGAAGATTCTGTAATGATCGATGGGAAAAAAGTGACTCTGACAAATGTGGAAAAGGAATTGTGGCCGGGAATTACGAAAGCAAAATTGATAGAATATTATCATTGGGCTGCTCCTTATATTTTGCCTTATCTGAAAGATCGCGCTGAATCACTGCATATAAAAAATATCAGGCCCACCGCTCCAGGTCTCTATATCAAAGACATGCAGGGCAAACAACCTGGTTGGGCCAACGTATTTTCAATAAAAAGAAAACATCAAAAAAAAGGAAAAAGAAATATTATCGATTACCTGGTTTGCAACGATGAAGCCACTTTATTGTACATGATCAATCTGGGCTGCATAGATGTGAATCCGTGGACTTCGAGAATTGATAATTACCTGGAACCTGATTTTATTATTATTGATCTTGATCCGAGTGATGAGGATTTTCAAAAAGTGATCAAGACAACTTTAGCTGCTAAAAAAGTTTTTGATCACCTTAAAATAAAAGTTTTTGTAAAGACTTCCGGCAAAACAGGAATGCATCTTTATATTCCTTGCGAAAAATTTACTTTTCCGCAGGCAAGAGATATTGCCGAAGAAATTTGCAAACAAATAAATCAATTGTTGCCGGACATTACTACTACCGAAATCACTGTTTCGAAGCGTGGCGATAAATTATACATCGATCCCAATCAAAATGATGAGGCTGATACCGTTGCTGCCCCTTATTCTGTAAGACCTGCTCCACAACCCACCGTTTCTACACCCCTTGAATGGAAAGAAGTAAATAAGAAATTGGATCCGAAAAAATTTGATATTAATTCAATTCCTGATCGTCTCAAAAATAAAGGTGATTTGTTTGCCGGGGTGATGAACGAAAAGATAAGAAAGAAGAATTCCTCGATATTAAAAAAGCTGTTGTAAAAACAGGTATCTTACCTTTTCAGTGCAAAGAAAAAATGATCATGCCTTCTCAAAACAGCTTGAAGGGAATATTAAAGTATAGAGAAAGAATATAAAACTACGTTATTCATTTATTTACTAAAAAGGCAACCGTTTCCAGTTGCCATTTTTATTTTTGAAAAAGTATTCGGAACAGTTTTATCTTCCCTGGCTCCAGGTTCTTGACCTTCTAAAACCACTGTGTGAAGCGGGTTTTCTGCTCATGAGATTGGTTGAAGTAACCGGTGTTTGAACAAACTGAAGTTTACTTGCATAAGGATGATCTTCCACCACAGGAATCGTTTTTTCAATCAACTTATGAATATCCCGCAGGTATGCTCTTTCCTCCATATCACAAAAAGAAAGTGCTGATCCTGAATTGCCGGCTCTTCCGGTTCGACCAATGCGATGAACATAGGTTTCGGGAATATTAGGTAATTCAAAATTGATCACATGGCTGAGTTCGTCCACATCAATCCCACGGGCTGCAATATCTGTCGCAACGAGTACGCGGATCTTTCCATCTTTAAAATTGTTCAATGCTTTTTGCCGCGCATTTTGTGTTTTATTGCCATGAATAGCATCTGATTTTATATTGGCCCGGTGAAGTGCATGTGCTATTTTATCAGCTCCGTATTTTGTTCTCGTAAAAACGAGCGCATTTTGAATGCTTCCATTCTTCAAAAGATGGATTAGCAATTCACGCTTATCATTCTTTTCAACAAGATAGATATGCTGATCCACATTTTCTGCGGTTGATGAAACAGGCGTCACTTCTACCTTTACCGGGTTTTTCAAAATTGAAGAGGAAAGCCTTGTGATTTCGGGAGGCATTGTGGCTGAGAAAAATAATGTTTGTCTTTTTTCCGGAATTAAAGCGATAATCTTTCGTACATCATGAATAAAACCCATGTCAAGCATGCGGTCAGCTTCGTCAAGTACGAACATTTTGAGACTTTTTAAATTCACGAATTTCTGTGCGATGAGATCTATTAATCTTCCCGGAGTTGCAATTAAAACATCAACTCCACTTTTCAATTCTTTGGTCTGTTGAAACTGGGAAACTCCGCCAAAAATTACCGCATGTCTTATACCTGTATGTTTTCCGTAAGCTCCAAAGCTTTCATCTATCTGAATCGCAAGTTCCCTGGTAGGAGTTAAGATTAATGCTTTGATGTCGTAATTATTTTCATTTTCTTTTTGCTGCAACATGAGGTTCTGCAAAATAGGAATCGCAAAAGCGGCTGTTTTTCCTGTGCCCGTTTGAGCGCAGCCTAAAAGGTCTTTTCCACGGAGAATATGAGGAATAGACTGTTGTTGAATCGGTGTAGGCTCTGTATATCCTTCCGTTTCGAGCGCCTTTAAAATAGGCGACAATAAATGTAAATCTTTAAATAACAATGTAATTGTTTTAATATAAATAATAACTTCCCTGAAAAATTCGGTTTCTGAGAGTTTGTTTGCGTATGCTCAACACCTATGACTTGATGAGCTTTTGGTAAAGAAGATCCAGTCTGCTAAGTAGGAGAATAATTTGGCAAATATAAACCTTTCGCTTGGAATAACCCTATAACGCTTATTTGGCAAATTAATTTTAACGAAGCGAATAAATAAAATTCTTTCACTAAAAGGCATTGTTCTAACTTACTTTGATAACATTGGTGTTTTTTCAAACACCAGATAATCCCACGGATGTAGCCATACCAAAGGCTTCTCTTCAAAATCAATATCATCATCCCAAAACAAGTTTCTGAAAAGTCCTTGTACGTTTTTAACCTGAAAATTTAATCCCTGATCGCTGAAATTTAAAATAACAAAAACCTGGCTTGATTTGTATTTGCGCAAATAGGCGAAAACCCTCTCATCTTCCGGATGAGAAATAATCTGAGTGAGTACTTCGGGATCAGCCGCACGCAAGGCTTTATTGGTTGACTTCAAAGTAAGCAAGGTTTTATAAAAATCATGCAGTTCGAATTTCCCCGTCCAATCAATTTCATCCTTTTCAAAAAATTTCAATCTCTTTTTATTTGGAAGTTCCTGTCCGGAATAGATCAAAGGAATCCCATCCCAGGTGCAGGAGAAGACTGCCATTAATTTTGCTGCATCGCCATACTTTTCATATTCAGTTCCGTTCCAACTGTTCTCATCATGATTGGAAGTAAAATAAATGCGCATTGCCGTACAAGGAAATTCGGTAACCGATTTATACAAAACTGTAAGCAGGCTTTGAAGGTTCATTTGGTGATGGCAGAATTGTTCGCTTGCATGCATCCATTTCCATGTGTAGGTAGCATCAAACACCTCGTGATATTCCGGTACCTGGCATTCTCCTAACCAAAATAGATCACCTTTTAATTTGGATGTTTTCTTTTTTGCATATTTCCAGAATTCAAGGGGAACAAGGTGCGCCATATCGCATCGAAAACCATCCACATCATATTCTTTGATCCAGAATTTAAGCACTTTAGTCATATCTTTCCAAACTTCAGGAACGTCATAATTTAACTGGCTTACATCAGACCAACCATGAGGATGAATGAAATCACCATTACCGTCTTTCACAAAAAATTCCGGATGATTCTCTATCCACAAATTGTCGTTCCCTGCATGATTAGCAACAAAATCCATGAGCACCTTAAATCCCATTTGATGCGCTTCTTTTATCAGCGTCTTAAATTCATCCGCTGTTCCAAATTCAGAATTGATCTCTTCATAATTTTTTGCGGCATAATAACTACCAAGAGTTCCAAGGCGTCCTTTTTCTCCAATTGGTAATACCGGCATAAACCACAAAACCTGCACGCCCATATCTTTTAATCTCGGCAAATGTTTTGCAAAAGCAACGAAAGTCCCTTCCAGCGTATATTGGCGCACATTCACTTCATAAATATTTGTGGAATAACTCCACTCAGGATGTATATTCTTTGATTTTTTCTTCGACATAATTCGTTTACTTAAAAAAAATAAAATTAATCATAAATATTTGGACAACCGATTTGCATGAAATGTAGATTGTAACTTTACAGGCGAAAGTAGTACGATATGAAAAAATTCGATGTTCCCGTTTTTTACCGAAGTCCATTAATAACTGCAATAAAAAACAAACGCAAAACCGACGATAAATTAAAGAAAGACTTTTCGCCAACCCATTTAGATTTTGGAAAACTGCAGATATTTCTTGCGCGACATTTTGGATTTTGTTACGGTGTTGAAAATGCAATAGAGATTTCCTTCAAAACCGTTGATGAAAATCCTGATAAAAAGATTTATTTACTGAGCGAAATGATCCATAATCCGCAGGTAAATAATGATCTTAAAAAAAGAGGTGTAGAATTTTTAATGGACACGAAGGGCAACACTATTATTCCTTTCAACCGGTTAAAGCCCGGTGATATTGTTGTGGTGCCGGCGTTTGGAACTACTTTACAGATCGAACACGACCTTGCTGCCGCCGGAGTTGAAATTGCACAGTACAATACTACTTGCCCCTTTGTAGAAAAAGTTTGGAACCGCGCTCAAGTCATTGCAAAAAATAATTATTCAGTTATCGTGCATGGAAAGCCGCAACATGAAGAAACGCGCGCTACTTTTAGTCATAGTGCGATTAACGCTCCAACAGTGGTTGTGAAAGACATGAATGAAGCTATTGAACTTGCTTCTTATATTTTAGAGAAAAAAAAACCTGAACTTTTTTACGAAGAATTTAAAGGCCAGTATTCAGAAGGTTTTAATGTAGAAACTGATCTGGAAAGAATTGGTGTGGTAAATCAAACGACAATGCTAGCGAGTGATACGCAAGCCATTTCAGAATATTTAAAAGAGGTAATGAAAGAGAAATTTCATCTTACAGAATCAAATGTTGAAGAACGATTTGCAGATACAAGAGACACACTTTGCTACGCTACGAATGACAACCAGGGTGCCGTTTATGGATTACTCGAAACTCCCGCCGACCTCGCAATTGTTGTTGGAGGCTATAACAGTTCCAACACTTCCCACCTTGTAGAGTTGTGTGAAGAAAAATTGCCCACTTATTTTATCAGATCAGAAGAAGAAATTGTTTCTTCAAAGCAAATTAATCATTATAAAATTCATCGCAAAGAAGAAGTAACCACTCTATCTTATTTACCTGAAAATAAACCTGTAAAAATTTTACTCACGAGTGGTGCAAGTTGCCCTGATGCGCTGGTGGAAGGTGTTATTCAAAAACTTGTTTCTTTCTTTAATTGTGATAAAACAATCAACGATGTTATTAACGAGTTTACAACACGTTCAATAGAAATTAAGAATGCTGCTTTTCAAAATTAAATTAAACAGTAAACAAACCGGAGCATTTTTAGCTGGAGATAATTTAAAAGAACGAAAACCTCATCAAAACCTTCGCGCTATATTCTGAAAATATTTAAAAAGAAAAATCAATAACAGCTTTTCTTGTTTTTAATTTTTTCGAATTACTTTTGTCAAACTTTAAACGCAAAAAAGATATACAATGAAAGAAACAAGCGACGAAAGAATGGCCTTCAGGGGTATTTTGCTGGTAACGCTTTTTGAAATTTTAGGAATATTGTTTCTGATTTCGATTAATCTTTAATCTTCCGATATCATTTCTGTTGTTACTCCGGGCTTATTTTACCTGGAGACTTTTGCTTCCCTCACATTTTTGAGTAAAAAAATCGGAATCTTTTTTGTGTAACTTCATTTGTGTTTTTTATTCTTTCACTTTTTAATTTAAAAAAATGAACACAAACAGGTTGAGCGAAAGTCTTTGCACCGCTCTTAATGCTCAAATGACAAAAGAAGCGCATGCCTCGCAGATCTATTTATCTTATGCAAGCTGGGCTGCAGCAAACGGCTATGATGGAATTGCAAATTTTTTATTTCGACATGCAAATGAAGAACGCAATCACATGATGAAATTTCTGGAATATATTCTTGAACGGGGAGCATCTGTAACGGTTGATGCTATTCCTGCTCCGGGAAAAACACCGACAAGTGTATTTGATTGTTTTCAAAAAACGTTTAACCAGGAGGTTGAAAATACAGAATCGATTTATAAGATAGTAAAACAAAGTTTTGATGAGGCTGATTGGGCAACATGGAATTTTCTTCAGTGGTTTGTTAAAGAGCAAACTGAAGAAGAAACGCTGATAATGAATATGCTTGATAAACTAAAAATCGCAGGCGGTGAAAAGGCGACAGGTGAAAGTCTTTATTCAATTGACCGGGATTTAAAATCTACACCGGATGAAGCACAACTTGCACAGGAAAAAACAGTAGAAGAACCTTAGATATTTTATTGCGCCGGAATTTATTTTACTTCAATCAATGCTTTCGCATAATAACGCCTGAGTGAATCAAGAATCCTGGTAGTATCAGTAAGAGGAAGATTAAAAGGTTCTGCCACTTTATAAATTGTAGAATCATCAGTATATAAGATCACATTCCGATGATTATTTTTTAACCTTCCCAATCTTTTTTCTGCCGCGGTTTGTGTATGATATTCACCTACTACCACATTGAACGAAACGGTATCTGAAACTTTCGCAGGCTGGACGTTCGCAATCGTTGTTGAATCCGCTTTAAAGGAAGAATCTTTAACCGGTACAATTCCTTCCGTTGTAGTAAGATTTTTTGGTTCATCTTTTTTGGTAAAAGCATAGCGCCAAACCGCCCACACAGCAAAAGCAAGTATTACAAGAACTAAAAGCATCAAAATCATCTTTCCACTATTATTGGTTTTCCTCTCTTTTTGGTAATCGTTGAACAAATTTTCTTCTGCGGGTTCTTTCGGTTCTTCGTCCTCATGCTTTATGCGATTAGGTTCAATTCTTGGTGCAATTAATTGTCCAGGAACAAATGCCAAAACTCCTGAATTTAATTTTTCAAGTGTGCCAATATGAGGAAGATTGAGGGGCTTTCCAATATTTAAAAACTGGCGCCCTAAAGAAAGAAAAGAATCAAGATCAGAAGCTGCTAACGGTTTTATTTTCCTGGTATGTTCCACGATAAAATCAACCAGGCCTTCGTCTTCAGTAACTCTTGGATCGTAAGTAAAAGTGATTGCATTTTCGGGAATAACAATCGGCTTTTCGGAATCAGATGAATCAGGAACTGAAGCGTTGAGATGAAAAGTTCCGATACCTTGTAAAGTAAGTTGTTTGGTTTTTAGTAAATAATGTACAAGTACTTGTTCAATTTTCACAGAGGAGGTTTTAATAAAGCAAACCTACATTTTTTTTATTGAATTCATAAAAAATGACCGCAAAAACAGAAGCTGGTTTTTTTTCCTTTTTTACTTGCTACCTTTGTGCAATGCTTACAGATGACCAAAAATCCTTCATTATTTATTGGGAAAAAAACCGCGAAAAAGATAAAAAGATTTTTACTAAATTTTTGTATGGATCACCGTGGGGAATTGTGTTTGCGCTTCCTATTCTTATTGCCGTCATCTTTCATGGCTGGTATAAAAATATGGTTTATATCTCACCTTCATTAATTACTCTCATTATAATCGCTGTCATCGCGATTGCTGTTTTTTATACTTTATTCAGCATGCAATTTAAATGGGACAGGAACGAACAAATATATAAAGAGTTAAAATTTAAGCAGAGTAAAGAAGATGCAGCGGAATTATAAATTTTATGCTCTTTATTTGCAAACTCAAATTACTCTATGAATCGAAAACTCATTCTTTCCCTATTTGCCGGACTGATTGTTTTAGCAAGTTGCTCTAAAAAAGTTAACTCTTGCGGATATAGTGCTTCAACCATTACAGCTCCAAGTTCCGAACAGCAAGCATTACATGATTCTCTTACTGCTCACAGCATTGATGCCACTCTTGATCCTGCAGGCTTTTTTTATACTATTAATCATGCCGGAAGCGGACCTTCAGCTACCAGCCTTTGCTCTACGGTTTCGGTATTTTATCGGGGCGGATTTTTAAACGGTTCGGGCTTCGATTCTACTTCAACAGGAAGTCCTGCAGTCTTTCAATTGGGACAGGTTATTCCCGGTTGGCAAAAAGCATTACCATTGGTTGCAAAAGGCGGCGATATTACATTATACATTCCGCCATCCCTTGCTTATGGAGCCGTACCCGTTAAAGATACTTCAGGAAATGTGGTTATTCCCGCAAATTCAAACCTTGTTTTTCATGTTTTAATTGCTGATGTACAACAATAGAATTTCGGTTACATAGAAATCCTGGCAATTAGTTCATTTACGGTTGCCTCTCAGCTTTAAAGTTTAAGAATTTCTTTTTCGACTAAAAATTGGTTGATAACGATTTATATTTGCTTTATAAATTTAACCATGAAACATGAAGCGATTTCCGTTTTTGACATGTTTAAAATAGGAGTGGGGCCTTCCAGCAGTCATACCCTCGGTCCATGGCGTGCAGCGGAATTATTTCTGAAATCCCTCACAGAGGCAAATGCTCTCGAAAATGTCATTTCAATTGAAATTTTGTTATATGGTTCTCTTGCAAAAACCGGCAAAGGACATGGCACGGATATCGCAGTTCAACTGGGTTTGGCGGGAGAAGATCCTGTAACTTTTGATGTAAATCTTATTACAGAAAAGATCCAACAAATAAAGTCTGAAAAAAGAATTTTCCTTAACGGAACGCACCCAGTTGATTTCGATCCTTCGGAGGACGTTGAATTCTTAAAAGCTGAATCGCTTCCTTACCATCCGAATGCTCTCACTTTTATAGCCGTTTTAGAAAATGGTGAACACATTTCGGAAACGTATTATTCTATTGGCGGGGGTTTTGTAAAAAAAGAAGGAGAAGAGGTAAACCCAAATGAAGATTTGGTTTTGCCGTTTCCGATTAATGACGCTGATGATCTTGTTCATTGGTGCATGCAGACAGGAATGAACATAAGCGAAGTGGTGCTCGAAAATGAAAACTCCTGGCGCAATGAATCGCAAACAAGAGCTGGTATTTTGAATATTTGGAAAACGATGAGCGAATGCATTTACATCGGGTGCCACACCCAGGGAATTTTGCCTGGGGGCCTTAATGTAAAAAGGAGAGCCGCTAACCTGAACAAAAAATTATTAGTGGGAAAATTCTATACAGATTATGATTCGTGGATCAATGTCATCAGGGAAGGTGGTAATAATTTTAAATACATTTTGGATTGGGTAAGTTGTTTCGCCCTTGCCGTAAACGAACAAAATGCAGCTTTTGGGCGCGTTGTTACTTCTCCCACGAATGGCGCTGCGGGGGTTATTCCAGCAGTTCTTTCTTACTATATTATTTTTTGTGATGGCGACAGCGATGATAAAATTATCCAGTTTTTAGCAACCGCTTCAGAGATCGGATCTATATTTAAAAAAGGTGCGACTATATCTGCCGCAATGGGAGGATGCCAGGCAGAAATCGGAGTGTCATCTTCGATGGCAGCGGCTGCTCTTACTGAGTGTATGGGCGGCACCCAAAGACAGGCTTTGATGGCTGCAGAAATTGCGATGGAACATCACCTGGGAATGAGTTGCGATCCGATTTCAGGATTGGTACAAATACCTTGTATCGAACGAAACGCAATGGGAGCGATTAAGGCGATTACAGCTAGCCAACTTTCACTTCAAAGTGCTCCTGATTTTGCAAGAGTTACTTTAGACAATGTGATACAAACAATGTGGGATACAGCAATTGATATGAACAGCAAATACAAAGAAACTGCAGATGGTGGATTAGCGGTAAATGTACCTTTGGGATTGAGCGAGTGCTAGGTATAGACAGTGAAACTATAAATTATTGAGATGTTTATTTTGATTTGAAATCATTATACTCCATACTTCCTTTTGATGTCCCTGTCGGTTTCTCTCGCTTTGATCGTTTCTCTTTTATCGTAGATCTTTTTCCCTTTACCCAAACCGATTTCCATTTTTGCAAATCCGCTTTCTGAAAAAAATATTTTCAGTGGAATAATTGAATAGCCTTTCTCTTTTATTTTATTTTCAAGCTTGCGCAATTCTTTTTTTTGCAGAAGCAATTTACGCTCCTGCATCGGCTTATGATTGTAATGAGTGCCAAAATTATATTCTGAAATATGAAGACTTTTTACAAACAATTCTCCTTTGTGGAAAAAACAATAGCTATCATTAAAACTCGCTTTTCCTGCCCGCAGTGATTTTATTTCTGTTCCGGACAAGACAAGACCTGCAACATATTTTTGTTCAATATTGTATTCGTGATAAGCTTTCCTGTTACTTAAATCCATAATAAAAAAACAGCAGGAATTTTTAGAGTTCCTGCTGCAAAGTTTCTTTTTTTATCATTAATGACTGAATAAAATCAATAATTGTTTCAGCTTTTCCTTCAGGTCTTTTCTTGAAACTATAAAATCAAGGAAGCCGTGTTCCAATAAAAATTCGCTTCTCTGAAATCCTGGGGGCAAATCTTTTTTGATCGTTTCCTTAATTACACGCGGGCCGGCAAAACCAATGAGAGCGCCAGGCTCAGCCATTATCACATCACCCAACATTGCAAACGAAGCCGTAGTGCCGCCAAAAGTCGGATCAGTGCACAAAGAAAAATAAGGAATTTTTGAATCGGTAAGCAGCGACAATCTCCCCGAAGTTTTTGCCAACTGCATCAATGAAAATGCACTTTCCATCATTCTTGCACCACCGCTTTTATTGATGATCATGAAAGGTACTTTTTGTTCGATGCAATAATCGCAGGCAAGAGAAATTTTTTCTCCCATCACACTTCCAAGACTACCGCCGATGAATTCAAAATCCATACAAGCTACCACAAGATCCATCTGATGAACTTTGCCGTGAGCTACAGTTATTGAATCGTGAATATTTGATTTGGCGTAGGTTTCTTCCAGGCGCTGTGCATAAGGTTTAAGATCTACAAACCCAAGGAAATCTTTTGACCTGATATTGGCAAAAAGCTCTTTGTAGCTGTCGTCATCAAAGATGATCTCAAAATATTCGGCACTTCCTATCCTATGATGGTATTCACATTTGGGGCAAACAAATAAATTTTCCCTTAATTCAGTAACGGTGCATGTATAGCGACATTGAGGGCATTTGGTCCACAATCCATCAGGTGGTTCCTTTTTATCTTTAGTCGAAGTAGTGATTCCTTTTTTTATTCTTCTGAACCAGCTTCTTTTCGTTTCTTCTGTTTCACCTTCTTCGCCAGCAAGATTTGCATCGAAATCTTCTTCTTGTTTCATAAGTCTTCTTTATATAAACAATCCTTACGCTACAGTGATACTGTCATCCAAATATACATCCTGTGTAGCATTCAACAATTCTACACCTTGTTCAAATGGTTTCTGGAAAGCTTTTCTTCCCAAAATCAAACCCATTCCGCCGGCGCGCTTGTTGATAACCGCAGTTTCAACAGCTTCCGTCAAATCAGCTTCGCCTTTACTTTCACCGCCGCTGTTTATCAACCCAATCTTACCAGTATAGCAATTTAAAACCTGGTAACGACAAAGATCAATCGGATGATCTGACGACAGATTTTCATAAACCAAAGGAGAAGTTTTACCAAATTTTACAGCGTTGTAACCTCCGTTATTGGTTGGCATCTTTTGCTTGATAATATCTGCCTGTAAAGTTACACCCAAATGGTTTGCCTGTCCTGTGAGGTCGGCACTTGTTGAATAATCTTTACCACTCACTTTAAACGCATCGTTACGAAGGTAACACCATAAAATGGTACACATTCCCAGTTCATGAGCACGGGCAAATGCTTCACTTACTTCCTGCAGCTGGCGGGTACTATCATGGCTTCCCCAGTAAACGGTAGCACCGACACCAACAGCTCCCATGTCAAATGCGGTTTCAACTGAACCGAACATTGTCTGATCATATTTATTAGGATAACTTAGAAGTTCATTATGATTAATCTTAACTATAAAAGGAATTTTGTGTGCATATTTCCTGCTTAAAATTCCCAAAACGCCAAAAGTAGAAGCTACACCATTACAGCCACCCTCGATTGCTAATCTTACAATATTTTCAGGATCAAAATACATAGGATTCGGTGCAAACGATGCACCGGCGCTGTGCTCAATTCCCTGGTCAACCGGGAAGATAGAGCAATAACCAGTGCCTCCAAGTCTTCCATGATCCATCAATTGTTGCATACTTCCTACGACACGATTGTTGCGGTCGCTTTGCACAAAAATATCATCTATGTAAGTGGGGGAAGGAAGCGTTAGAGTGGATTTGTCAATTTTACATTTGTAGTTTAAAAGGTCTTCAGCCTTGTCGCCTAAAATCTCTGCGATCTTTTTTGATGCCATTGTTTAAGTTTTAATTTCGGCAAAAATAGGGAATTACAGGATAACCCGATTTTGGTTCAAAAAATAATGGAGCATATTAAATATTACTGGTCAAATTTTAAAAAGCAATGAAAATAATCTATCGAATTGAGAAACCACTTCTAAAAATTCATAAATTTCCTATAAGAAAATAAGGAGCTTTTGGTGTTCTTTTTCCTATGGTAACTTCCTTAATTTTTTTAAAGTCATCTTTAATTGAAGGTGCTAATCAAGCGAATAATTCAGATTTCCTTCCTCTTTCCAATTAAGGTATCGCCAGAATAAAAAAACTTCTGCAATTTTTCAACTGCAGAAGTGAATTTTTTTACTGCGTTATAGCAGCTTCCCTGGGATCTTTTACCGGGTAAGTCATCCGGTAATTGTAGGTTTTAAAAAGGATAAGATTCAGTTCTCCCAGCGATTTTGGACAGTTTTCATAAGGATGAATTTCAGATTTTGAAATTATTTACATCTCAAAATAAACCGGTTTTTATTTTCCTCTTTACATTTTGCAAAGAGATGATATTGGATAAAAAAGTAGAAGTTGACTGATACCGGATTTTTCAGATTTTCAAGGAATTTGGATAGATTCTGTCTTTGATTGGATTTTTGGATATTTTTTTGATTAATGCCTGTCGCAACATCAATCAACTTCTGGAACAAAGATAGGAGTCTCCTGTTCCTACAAAAGGGCAAGATTGCTCTTTTTTATAATCAATAAAATTACTGTGTAATTCGTAAGAAGCACAATTATAAAGAAGTGCAATTACGGATGATCTATTTAGTAAAAATACTATTAAGGAAATACTCTTTCTGGCTAAGGGAAACAAAAATTTACAATATTTCCTCGTTTACTTTCACGTAAAAGAAAATAAAAATCTTCTTTCCTTACTGGTTTACGGCGAATAAATATAAAATAAATTTTGCTGAAACACTTACTTGGCAAGACTTTGAATAATATCGTACTTGGTAATGATGTGATAGTCGCCGGTTTCATCCTTACTCAATACTGCACCGTTTTGTTTTGAAATCAGTTTGCTTAATTTTTCAACTGGCGTATCAAAAGAAACAACAGGATACTCTTTTTCCATTACAGAAGAAACGGTCTGCTCTTTAATTTCAGGATTGGATAAAATTTTATTGAACAATCCTCCTTCGCTTAAGGAACCGACAATTCCCTCTCCGTTCATAACTGGAATATTTTCAATATCGTAGGTACTCATCAGGTCAATCGCTTCAGCAACTTTTTGTTCAGGTTTGATTGTAACCAGTTTTTGATTTCCGCGTCCTGAAACCAAATCTTTAAAAGTTTTTACTTCCAGAAATCCTCTCTGCATCATCCATTCATCATTGTAAATTTTTGCAACGTAACGGCTTCCATGGTCGTGAAAAATACAAACTACTACATCATCTTTTCTGAGTTTATCTTTTAATTGCATCAGTCCCTGGAGGCAACTTCCCGCGCTATAGCCAATAAATAAACCTTCTTCTTTAGCAATTCGTCTTGCCATTACTGCACCATCCTTATCCGTTACTTTTACAAACTCATCAATGTATTGCATGTCATAATTAGCCGGCACAAAATCTTCTCCGAACCCCTCACTGATGTAAGGATAAACTTCAGTTTCATCAATCTCACCCGTATCAAAGTACTTTTTTAATAAAGAACCATAACTATCTACTGCCCATACTTTTATATCTTGATTTTTCTCTTTCAAATATTTACCTATTCCAACGATCGTACCGCCTGTTCCGGTTGCAACCACCAGGTGAGTTATCTTTCCTTCTGTTTGTTCCCAAATCTCCGGGCCGGTTTGTTCATAATGCGCAAGCCGGTTAGCCAGATTATCGTATTGGTTTACGTACCAGGAATTTGGAACTTCCTGCGAAAGCCTCTTTGATACGGAATAATAAGAACGTGCGTCTTCAGGCTCCACATTGGTAGGGCAAACAATCACTTCAGCTCCAACTGCTTTTAAAATATCCGCTTTTTCTTTTGATTGTTTGTCAGTGGTAGTAAAAATACATTTGTAACCTTTTACGATGGCTGCTAATGCAAGGCCCATCCCTGTATTGCCCGAAGTGCCTTCAATGATTGTTCCGCCGGGTTTTATTTTACCTTCCTGTTCTGCAACTTCCAACATCTTTAGGGCCATCCGGTCTTTAATAGAATTCCCGGGGTTGAAGTATTCAACTTTTGCCAAAACTGTACAAGGCAAATCTTTGGTGATCTTATTGAGTTGAATAAGGGGCGTATTCCCGATAGTTTCTAAAACGTTCTTCTTCCACATAATTTTTTTTGCTAAGGTAAAAAAAATAGGGGAGAGGCTTCTTTAGAAACGAGAAGCAGCCTGGAATTTTGAGAAATTATTTCTTTTTGGATTTCTCTTCTTCAGTTTCTTTTTTGTTATGGGTGATGTCGTCACCTTTAAAATCCTGCTCTTCGTTTTTCCTGCTGTCGAGATTATCTCTTACGTCAGGCCGGTGACTGTTTTTGTTTACTCTTTTGGTATTATTGTTATTTGCTGCCATAATTAATTTTTAAATAAAAGTGGTAAAAACTATGCCACAAATTCAAAAACCAAATGATGTATTTTTTATTTGGCAGAAACGAACTGAGAATCCGGCTTCAATAGCTCCAACGCTTTTTTTACTGTAGAATCAAACCGGTTGTTCACCTCGTAATAACCTTCCGTTCGCCATATTTCGCGGGCGGTCAGGACTTTTATTTCTCTTTTAAGAATTGATCTTTCCTGTTGATCATTTAAATTTAAGGTTACAGAATCCTTTTCTGCATAGGCTTTCAGGTTATTGAGTGTCTCATCGTCTACGGAATAATTTTCGTTAAATTGTTTTGGTGAAGAATACTGGTCGAATTGCTTTTCATTGCGCAGGAAATTTTTATAAACAAATTTAATAAGTGAGCCCTTCATCATAGCATGCATCACATCTTTTGTAAATATCGTAGTGTCATATGGAACAAAAACATCTGGCGTAATGCCGCCACCTCCATATAAAGTTTTCCCGGAAGCAGTTGCAAATTTTTTAGCGTTGATGTGTTTGATAGAATCAGCGGACGTCATCTCACCTTCTTTAAACCGGTTAATGAGATCCTGATCGTAAGCTTCAATACCGTTTTGATAGGATTTTTGAATGCTCCTGCCGAGTGGAGTAAAATATCGTGCAACAGTAAGCCGCAATCCTGATCCATCACTTAATTCATATTGTTCCTGCACCAATCCTTTTCCAAAAGTTCTCCTTCCTACTATGGTAGCCCTTTCCCAATCCTGCAGTGCGCCGCTTAATATTTCACTTGCTGAAGCAGTTCCTTCGTTTACAAGTACTATTAATTTTCCTTTTTCAAAAGCACCATCCTTTTGGCAATGGTATTCTTTTTTTGGTGAGTGAGCTCCTTCGGTATACGTAATTAGTTTATTTCCGTCCAAAAATTCGTCAGCAATATTGGTTGCCTCGGTAAGAATTCCTCCACCATTATCCCGTAAATCAAGTATAAGGTTTTTCATTCCCTTTTTCTGCAATGACTGCAAAGAATTCATGAACTCCTGGTAGGTAGTTTCTGAAAATTTATTAAGCCTTATATAACCAACAGAATCTGCAATCATATATGCTGCGTCAAGGCTATAAAGAGGAACAGGCCCACGAACGATTTTAATCGGTTTTTCGATTCCGTTTCTATAAATAATAATAGTGACCGGTTGACCTGCATCACCTTCAATCATCTTTCTTAATCTTTCAGGAGTAATATTCCTTCCTGCAACAATTGAATCATCAACTTTAATTAATTGATCACCTATCAATAAGCCGGATTTTTCGGAAGGCCCCTTCGGCAAAATATTAACCACATTGACCGTATCATTAATAATGTTAAATTCTATTCCAATACCAAAAAATTGTCCTTCCAGATCTTCATTTACCGTTTTCAATTCCTGCGCGGGTAGATAAACTGAATGAGGATCCAGTTTAGAAAGGATAGTTTGGATGGCTACATTTCCTAGTGAATCAATATTTTCTTTGTCCACATATTTTCTTTTTATCAGATCTAAAACCTCGGTAACCGGCTTTTCTTTTTCCACGTAGAAAATGCCGTTGTCAGGCATATTCCCTTTAATTCTGTAACCGATAAACATGCCCGCCACAATACACAAACTGAGTAACAAAGGAAGCCAAACCTGTAATTTTTTATTGC
>Ga0157371_10001475_pt1 | contig 24398 bp, 22 predicted proteins | sample C45metaG_FD_113462 | JGI IMG/M metagenome (GOLD analysis project Ga0157371, IMG submission 113462) | Corn rhizosphere microbial communities from Kellogg Biological Station, Michigan, USA - C4-5 metaG | ecosystem: Host-associated > Plants > Roots > Rhizosphere > Soil | place: USA: Michigan...
GGGACTCGAACCCCTGTTACCGCCGTGAAAGGGCGGTGTCCTAGGCCACTAGACGAAGGGGACACGCTACCCGGAACACATGGTGTGTGTTTCGGTGTCCAGAGCCGCATCCGAAGACTTGGGTTCTGGTTTCACTCAGCCTCGCCCGAAAGCCAGACTGTTTAAAATTGGAGCGGGAAACGAGACTCGAACTCGCGACCCCGACCTTGGCAAGGTCGTGCTCTACCAACTGAGCTATTCCCGCAATGGCGTCCCCTAGGGGACTCGAACCCCTGTTACCGCCGTGAAAGGGCGGTGTCCTAGGCCACTAGACGAAGGGGACACGCTACAGCATTCACTTCCTTCAACGTTTTGCTATTTGCTTTCCGTTGAAAGTGGCGCGCATTCTATGGATGCTTTGGGAGGCCGTCAACCCCCAGATATAATTTTATTTAAATCAATGACTTCGGAGCTGTTTTAGGCCCGCTTCAGGGTTTTCTGCCGTCCGCGCTTTGACGCCTATATTCTGGCACTCGACAAGGCGTTATAGTCCTCCACAGCCGGTGATGGCAATTTGAACCCTTGGATCCCCCGAGGCAAATGCCACCTATATAAGCAGCACAATCCATGCCCGGCTCGTCGAGCGGCGCTATGCGTCTAAATGCCAAGCCACTACACTCGCACGCGAATCCCATAACGAGGTTTTAACGGTGACACCACTCATGATCACCCTGCTGGTAATAGCCGGGATCGCACTATTGATCGCCATTGGCTACATGAACCATGTGGTGGAAAACAACAAACTGGAAAAAGCCCGCACCAAGGTCGAACTCAATGATCGCCTGCGTCGTTGCGGCGAGATCACCGAAACCTTCCCCGGCCAGTTCATGTCACCGGCCCTCAAGCTGCTGCTGACGCGCCTGGAGCTGAACGTCGTTCAGCGCATGCTCAACCTCGATAAAACCGACAGCGCCCTCAAGGCTCGCCTGGCTGAGCTCAATACCCTGGTGGGCCAGGGCGAGTCGATCCCGGTGAACAACCCACCGGCACCGATCCAGACCGAAGCCAAGGCCAAGGACGTGCGCTTCCTGCTGGAGGCCATGCACGGCCAGGTCACTCGCGCCGCCCACGACGGTTTCCTGCAGCCCAACGAAGCCAAGCGCTGGATCAAGGAGATCCGCCACATCCTGGTGCTGCTGCATATCGAGTTCTTCAACAACCTGGGCCAGTACGCCCTGCAGCAGAACCAGCCGGGCCAGGCCCGGCTGGCCTTCGAGCGTGGCGTGCAGTACCTGCGCAAGCAGCCGGACCCGGCGGTCTACAAGGAGCAACTGGAATACCTGGACAAACTCCTGGCCCGGGCCAATGCCATGGTGCTGTCGACCCTGGAACCTGCCCCGGACGAAGACAACCAGCTGACCCAGGGCCTCAAGACCGTGGAAGCCGACGCCGACTGGAAAAAGAAAGCCATCTACGACTGACAGAAAAAACCCTTGCCCGGAACACCCGGGCAAGGGTTTTAGAACGCTGCGCCCTCCCCGCCGCTACAAGCGGAAATGCCCCACCATCCCCTTCAGTTCCACGCCCAACTGCGCCAGCTCGATGCTCGACGCGGCGTTGCCCTGCATCGCCAGGGACGACTGATCGGCACTGGCGCGAATGCTGGTGACACTGCGGTTGATCTCTTCGGCCACCGAACTCTGCTGCTCGGCCGCAGCGGCGATCTGCTGGTTCATCTGCTGGATCAATGACACCGCCGCGGCAATGCTACCCAGGGCGCTTTCGGTCTGCAGGGCATCGCTGACCGCCAGCTTCACCAGCTCGCCACTGCTCTGGATCTGCTGCACCGAGGAGTCGGCCGCCGCGTGCAGAGCCGTCACCAACCGGGCGATCTCTTCGGTGGACTGCTGCGTGCGTTTCGCCAGGGCCCGCACTTCATCGGCCACCACCGCAAACCCCCGGCCCTGCTCCCCGGCCCTGGCGGCTTCGATAGCGGCGTTGAGGGCCAGCAGGTTGGTCTGCTCGGCCACGCTCTTGATCACATCCAGCACGCTACCGATGTTGTCGATTTCCGCGCTCAGGCTCTCGATACCACTGCTGGCACGGCTGGCGGAATCCGCCAGTTGCTCGATGCGCTGCATGCTCTGGCGCACCACTTGCTGGCCACTTTCGACCTTGTCGTCCGCCGCCTGGGCGGCTTGGGCGGCCTCCTCGGCATTGCGCGCCACATCGTGCACCGTGGCGGTCATCTGATTCATGGCCGTGGCCACTTGCTCGGTTTCTTCCTTCTGGGTGCTGACTTCCAGGTTGGTCTGCTCGGTCACCGTGGACAGCGACTGAGCCGAACTGGCCAGTTGCTCGATCCCCGCCTGCAGGCCACTGACAATGCCGCTCAGGCCGCTGCCCATCTGCTGCATGGCCTGCATCAACTGACCGATCTCGTCACGTCGGGTCACCTCCACGGTCGCGGTCAGATCACCGGCGGCAATCTGCTGAGCCACGTGCATCACACTGCGCAACGGGCGCACGATCAGGCGGGTGACGCTCAAGGCCGCCAACAGCCCCACCAACAGCGCCAGGGCCGAGGAGCCGATGATCAGCAGGGAGTTCTTGTCCAGTTCCCCCAGCATCGAATGCTCTTGCGCCCCGTACGCCTGATCAACCCGCGCCATCACCTGGGCGGCGCGCTCATGCAACTGCTGATAGACCTGCTTCTCCTGGGCCAGCAACCCGGTGTACTCGTTGAGCTTCTCGCTGAAGTTGCCGATGTGCCCCGAGACTTCGTTGAGCACCGTCTGATAGCCCGCATCCTTGACCGTGGCCTTCAACTGCTCGGCCTGGGCCAGGGCCTGATCGGCCTGCTCGATCTTGCCCTGCTCGGCGGGCTCCTGGTCGCCGCCCTTGCGGTTCTGATCCAGGCGCAACCGGGCCTCATTCATGGCCTGCAGCATCAGGCGTGAAACCTGGCTGATCTGATTGGCCTGCTCGATGAATTCGGCACCGTCCTTGCCCTGGGATTCCTTGAGCGTATAGGCACCGTCATCCGCCAGCCCGGCCTGCAGCACGTCCAGGTTATTGGCCACGCTGGACACCGACCAACTGGCCATTTCCAGGGCCAGGTCCTTGGCCTGGGTCAGCTCGACGAACTCGTCGAAGGCCTTGCGATAGTCCGCCAGCGCCAGCTCCACATCGCCCATCGCGGTCTGGTTGGCCGCCGACCGCACCTTGAGCTGCTGGGCCAGGGCCTGCAGGCCTTCCAGGCTTTCATGCAGGCTGTCCACGGTCTTGCTGTCGCCATGCAGGGCGTAGTCCTGCTCCTGCAGCCGCACCTTGAGCACGCCGCTATTGAGCTGGGACATCTGCTTGAGGCCATCGAAGCGCTGGCTGATGGTCTGCAGGGACCAGACACCGATCCCCGCCACCAGAGCGGTTAGGAGCAACACCAGGGCAAACCCGATGCCCAGTTTCTTTGCCATGCCCAGGTTGGCAAAACGTCCACTTGCGGCCGAAGTCATGGTGCGCAGTCCCCTTCCAATCCCCAATGGCAATAGGGCCATCTTGTCTTGGCGAAGGGTCGCAACGGCATGCACCGGCGCACAAGTCTCTGACATCGGAATAATGGCAAAAAGCTACGCCGAGGTCGTTTTCAGGACACTGGAGGTCGATTCCATCGGGCCCCGGCCATCGGCATCAGATCGCGGTGGCCCCGCCGTCGACCGCCAGTGCATGGCCGGTGGTAAAGGCCGCGCCATCGCTGCACAGGTAGAGCACCGCACTGGCGATCTCCTCGACCTTGCCGATGCGCCCCACCGGGTGCATGGCCGCGGCGAACTCGGCCTTCTTCGGGTCCGCCTCGTAGGCACGGCGGAACATGTCGGTGTCGATCACCGCCGGGCATACCGCGTTCACGCGGATTTTCTTCTTCGCATATTCGATGGCCGCCGACTTGGTCAGGCCGATCACCGCATGCTTGGAGGCCGCATAGATGCTCATCTTCGGCGCCGCGCCCAGGCCCGCCACCGAGGCGGTGTTGACGATCGCCCCACCGCCCTGGGCCAGCAGCAGCGGCAACTGGTACTTCATGCACAGCCAGACCCCTTTGACGTTGACCCCCATGATGGCGTCGAACTCATCCATGGAGCCCTCCGCAAGGCGGCCCTTTTCGATCTCGATACCGGCATTGTTGAAGGCATAATCCAGGCGCCCATAGGCTTCGATGGTGCGGGCCATGAGGCTTTGCACATCAGCCTCCAGGGTAACGTTGCACGGCACGAACAGCGCCTCGCCACCGGCCTCGCGGATCAGCGCCACGGTGCCCTCGCCCCCCGCCGTGTCCAGGTCCGCCACCACCACCTTCAAGCCTTGTGCGGCAAATGCCTGGGCGGTGGCCCGGCCGATACCATTGGCCGCGCCGGTCACCAGGGCCACCTGGCCGGAAAACATCATGCTCATTGCAGGAATCCTCGATCGAATGCGGGTCAGCTACCCGGCCCAATCTAGCCACAGCCGGGGCTGGTGGCGTCAGCACTATCAAAAGCCCGGTTGGATGCTCATGCATTCTGGTGATGAATCTGCCGGGGGCTTTATCAGGGCGATCGATTGGCCTCCATTCGCTACAGCGGCAAACCTTGCGGCACCGAGGCCAAGGGGCTATCAACTAAAGGTTCATTCATCCCACGAGTGCCTGCCATGACCGCCCTGACCAATCGCCAGTTCCTGCTCGCCAAACGCCCCATCGGACCGGCCACCCGCGATACCTTCACCTACCAGCAGGTGGCAGTTGGCGAGCCCGCCGCCGGGCAGATCCTGGTGCAGAACCAGTACCTGTCCCTGGACCCGGCCATGCGCGGCTGGATGAACGAGGGCAAATCCTACATTGCCCCGGTGGCCATCGGCGAGGTCATGCGCGCCCTGGGCGTGGGCCAGGTGATCGCCTCCAGCCACCCCGGCTTCGCGGTGGGCGACTACGTCAATGGTGCACTCGGCGTGCAGGACTACTTCCTCGGCGAGCCCCGGGGCTTCTACAAGGTCGACCCCAAGCTGGCCCCGCTGCCGCTCTACCTGTCAGCCCTGGGCATGACGGGCATGACCGCCTACTTCGCCCTGCTGGACGTGGGCGCACCCAAGGCCGGCGACACCGTGGTGCTGTCCGGGGCCGCTGGCGCGGTGGGCAGCATTGCCGGGCAGATCGCCAGGATCAAGGGCTGCCGCGTGGTGGGGATTGCCGGCGGCCAGGACAAGTGCCGGTTCCTCATCGACGAGCTGGGTTTTGACGGCGCCATCGACTACAAGAACGAAGACGTCCACGCCGGCCTCAAGCGCGAGTGCCCCAAAGGCGTCGATGTGTATTTCGACAACGTCGGCGGCGACATCCTCGATGCCGTGCTCAGCCGCCTGAACGTCAAGGCGCGGGTGGTGATCTGCGGCGCCATCAGCCAGTACAACAACAAGGAGGCGGTCAAGGGGCCGGCCAACTACCTGTCGCTGCTGGTCAACCGGGCGCGCATGGAGGGGTTCGTGGTGATGGACTATGCCGCGCAGTTCGCCGAAGCCGGGCAGGAAATGGCCGGCTGGATGGCCAAGGGACAGCTCAAGAGCAAGGAGGATATTGTCGAGGGCCTGGAAACCTTCCCGGAAACCCTGGGCAAGCTGTTCAGCGGCGAGAACTTCGGCAAGCTGATACTGAAAGTCTGAATCCGTAGGAGCCGGCTTGTCGGCGATCCGCAACGGCGGCCGGAAAGGGCCGCCAACCGCAAAACCACTATCGCCGGCAAGCCGGCTCCTACAAGAGGAAGCGTGTTACAGGGCCAGTTCGGCCACGACGTCGGCCAGGGCCTTGGCCGGATCTGCCGCCTGGCTGATGGGGCGACCGATCACCAGGTAATCGGAGCCGGCATCCAGGGCCTGGCGCGGGGTGAGGATCCGCCGCTGGTCGTCCTGGGCGCTGCCCGCCGGGCGAATCCCCGGGGTCACCAGTTGCAGGGACGGATGGGCGCTCTTCAGGGCCTGGGCTTCCAGGGCCGAGCACACCAGGCCGTCCATGCCGGCTTTCTGCGCCAGGGCAGCCAGGCGCAGCACCTGCTCCTGGGGCTCGATGTCCAGGCCGATACCGGCAAGGTCTTCACGCTCCATGCTGGTAAGCACGGTGACGCCGATCAGCAACGGCTTGGGGCCGCTGCGCTGGTCCAGCACTTCGCGGCAGGCAGCCATCATGCGCAGGCCGCCGGAGCAGTGCACATTGACCATCCACACACCCATTTCCGCGGCGGCCTTGACCGCCATGGCGGTGGTGTTGGGAATATCGTGGAACTTCAGGTCCAGGAACACTTCGAAACCCTTGTCCCGCAGGGTCCCGACAATCTCGGCGGCGCAGCTGGTGAACAGCTCCTTGCCGACCTTGACCCGGCACAGTTTGGGGTCCAGTTGATCGGCCAGTTTCAGTGCGGCGTCACGGGTGGGGAAATCCAGGGCGACGATGATAGGAGTCTGGCAGGCGGACATGAAGGGGCTCTCAGGCAAGTCGAAATCGGCGCGGATTGTAGCGCAAGCCGCGCCGCTCCGGGACCCGATCAGAGGTAAATCCTCCTCAACGGTGCGCAAGAAGGCCGATTGCCCCGGCAATCGCTCCCCCACGCCACGGCATTTGTATCAACCTCGATACACTGACGACACGTCAGCAACAATCCCCGGCGCTACCCTCGCCAGCCGCAACACCTTCGAACAGCACTTCCAGCCCCCGGGCCGGACGCCTATGCTGAAGCCACAACCCCGCCGTCGCCCTCAGGCGCCGGCAGCCTACCTGGCAGACGACCGCACCCATGCAGAACACTTCAGCCCCTCTCAACGAAGACGCCAAAGCATTGGTCAGTGGCGACGACAAACGCTGGAACACCCGGGCCCTGATCGTCGACGACGACGTGCCGATCCGCGAGTTGCTGATCGACTACCTGGCGCGTTTCAACATTCACGCCAGCGGCGTCACCGACGGCGCGGCGATGCGCCAGGCCCTGCAGGCCGAGCACTTCGACGTGGTGGTGCTGGACCTGATGCTGCCCGGCGAAGACGGCCTGTCCCTGTGCCGCTGGCTGCGTACCGAATCGGACATCCCGATCCTCATGCTCACCGCCCGCTGCGAGCCCACCGATCGCATCATCGGCCTGGAGCTGGGGGCCGACGACTACATGGCCAAGCCTTTCGAGCCACGGGAACTGGTGGCCCGGATCCAGACCATCCTGCGCCGGGTGCGCGACGATCGCAGCGAGCAGCGGGCCAATATCCGCTTCGACAACTGGCGCCTGAACAGCGTGCTGCGCCAACTGATTTCCGCCGATGGCCTGGTGGTGCCGCTGTCCAACGCCGAGTTCCGCCTGCTCTGGGTGTTCATCGAACGCCCGCGCCGGGTACTGAGCCGCGAACAATTGCTGGACGCCGCCCGCGGCCGATCCATCGAGGCCTTTGATCGCAGCATCGACCTGCTGGTCTCGCGCCTGCGGCAAAAGCTCGGCGACGATCCGAAGTCGCCGCAACTGATCAAGACCGTGCGCGGTGAAGGCTACCTGTTCGACGCCCGGGACATCGGCTGATGCGCGGGCGGTTCGATACGCTGTTCGGCCGCCTGTTCGGCGTCTTGCTGATCGCGATCGTCCTCGCCCACCTGCTGGCGTTCTTCTGGTTTCACCACTACGGCCCGCCCCCGCCGCCGCCCCCTCCCGATTCGGCGCAGTTGATCAATGGCCAGCCGCCGCCCCCTTATCCAAGGCGCCCGCCACGGCCCTGGTTCGGCGGCCCGCTGGTGCCCCTGACGTTCCAGTTCATCTCCCTGATCATCGCTGCCTGGTACGGCGCCAAGCTGTTGTCGCGGCCGATCCAGCGCCTGAGCGCCGCCGCCGAGCGTTTGAGCGAAGACCTCGACAGCCCGCCCCTGGAAGAGGTGGGCCCAAGGGAAGCCCGGCAAGCAGCCAGCACCTTCAACCAGATGCAGAAGCGCATCCGCGAGCAGGTGCAGCAACGCGGGCGCATGCTCGGTGCCGTCTCCCACGACCTGCGCACCCCGTTATCAAGGCTGAAACTGCGCCTGGAGCAGATCGAGGACAGCAAGCTGCAAGGGCAGATGCGCCAGGACCTGGACGACATGATCAAGATGCTCGACGCCACCCTCAGCTACCTGCACGAACAACGCACCAGCGAGGCCGAGCAATGGATGGACGTGCAGGCCCTGGTGGAGTCGCTGTGCGAGAACGCCCAGGACCAGGGCGCCGACGCTCAGGCCCTGGGCCATTGCGCGCCGCTGCTGGTGCAACCCATGGCGTTGCAGTCATGCCTCAACAACCTGCTGGACAACGCCCTGCGCTACGCCGGCCAGGCAACCCTGGCCCTGGAGGACGACCGCGGGCAACTGCTGATCCGGGTCATCGACCACGGCCCGGGGATTGCCGCCGACAAGCGTGAAGCGGTGTTCGAGCCATTCTTTCGCCTGGAAGGCTCGCGCAACCGCAACTCCGGCGGCGTCGGCCTGGGCATGACCATCGCCCGTGAAGCGGCGGAGCGCCTGGGCGGCCAACTGATCCTCGAAGAAACCCCCGGCGGCGGCCTGACCGCTGTATTGCGTCTACCCAGGCCTTGAGCGCCTTGTGTGGCGGCAGGTACAAACCGCCAATACCCAGGACAACTCCCCCCCTGAGGCTGCTTGGGCCGGTGCCCCCCACCGGTTCAATTCATCCGCAGGGAGTGAGCCCCATGATCGATAGCCTCAGCAGCAACTATTCGAGCTATTACAGCTCCAGCAGCACCAGCCGTGGCCAGCAATTGCACAAGGAGCTGTTCGCCAAGCTCGACAGCAACGGTGATGGCGCGGTGGATCAGGACGAGCTGAAAAACGCCCTGTCGCAGAAAAGCGACAACGGCATCCTGGTCAGCCTGAGCAAGAATTTCAGCGACCTGGACAGTGACGGCAGCGGTAGCTTGAGCAGCGATGAAATGGCCGCCATGGCCCCTCCTCCGCCCAAGGACCGCGCCCCCGATACCCACCTGGCGGATGCCCTGCTCGGCGCCCTGGACAGCGATGGCGACGGAGTCATCAGCAGTGACGAACTGAGCACTGCCCTGCAAGCCTCGGGCAACAGCTCCACCAGCAGCGACACCAGCTCGGCTCTGCTGAAGATTCTCGACAGCGACAGCAGTGGCGGCATCAGTAGCGATGAGCTCAAGGCCGCGTTGCAGGCCGGAAGCAACCAGGACAGCGCCCCCCAGGACCCGCAGGCCAACCTCGCCGAAGCTCTGGGCAAGATGATCGCCAGCTTGAGCAAGCAGTATCAGTTGGACACCAGCAGCAGCCTCGGCGGCAGCGTCAACGTCGCTGCCTGACGTCCATTGCCGCTCCCGGGGGGAGCGGCAATCGGTGGTTCAGCGCGGCTCCTGGGCCCGGGCCTGGCTGGCGCTCCAGTCCAGCAACAGGCTGTAGGCCACCGCCAGCAGCGTCGGGCCGATGAACAGGCCGATAAAGCCGAAGGCGATCAGGCCACCGAACACTCCCAGCAGCACGATCACCAGCGGCAGGTTGCCGCCGCGGCTGATCAGGTACGGTTTGAGCACGTTGTCCACGCCGCTGATGATGAAAGTGCCCCAGATCCCCAGGAACACCGCCATGCCATATTCTCCTTTCCAGGCCAGCCAGGCGGTAGCCGGGATCCATACCAGGGGCGGGCCCATGGGAATCAGGCTGAGCAGGAAGGTGACGATCCCCAGCACCAGCGCCCCGGGCACTCCGGCAATCAGGAAGCCGATCAGCGCCAGCAGGCCCTGGGCCGCCGCGGTGCCGATCACCCCGTTGACTACCCGTTGCACGGTGCCAGCCACCAGGTCGATGTAGTAGCCGGCGCGCTCGCCGATCAGGCGCTCCAGCAACTTGTGCACGAACAGCGCCAGGCGCGGGCCATCGCGGTAGAAGAAAAACACGAAGACGATGCTCAGGGTCAGTTCCAGAATGCCGCCGCCGATCTGCGCGCTGCGAGCCAGCAGCCAGTTGCCCACCTGCCCCAGATAGGGTTTGACCGCCAGCATCAGGGCCGCGCCCTGCTGGTCGATGCTGTTCCACAAGCCCACCAGGCGCTCGCCCACCAATGGCAGGTTGCCGAGCCACTCTGGAGCGGCGGGCAGGCCGTCGACCTGCACGTCCTTGATGAAGGCCGTGGCATCGCGCACATGGTCCGCCAGGTTGAGGCCGAGCCAGACCAGCGGCGCGGCCACCAGCACCATCCAGCCCAGGGTCAGCAGGGCCGCTGCCAGGGATTCTCGGCCATTGAGCCAGCGGGTCAGCAGGCGCATCAGCGGCCAGCTGGCAAACGCCAGCACGGCGCCCCAGAACAGCGCTGACCAGAAAGGCGCCATGACCCAGAAGCTGGCACCGAACAACACCAGGAGCAGGATCTGCACCAGCAGGCGATCGTTATTGGGCATGAAATGTCTCGCGCAAGAAGAACCAGTGAAGAGTAGGCGAACCCGCGAGCGCGGGCTGCCTGAAACAGCTTAACGCAGTAGTTCGAAATGCAGGCCTGCTGCGTCGGTGTTACCGGTTTCCATCCGCGAGGCCAGCACGCCCTGGCCAATCAGCGCCTGGCGCCAGGCTTCGGCCTGCTTGCCGGACAGGCTGATGCGCAGGGTGGTGTCCAGGTTCAGCCCGCGGGACAGCAGGTTGAGCCAGGTGGGCTGGGGCTCAGCGAGTTTCGGCAGGTCCAGCTTGCCGGTGTCCTTGAGCTGACGCAGCAGGGTGGCCGAAGTGGGTAGCAGGTCCCCCAGCGGCGCGCTGGCGTCGAACTGCTCCACATGCAGGTAGGCCCGTCGGTTACCCCGGGTGATGCTGTACAGGGCTACCAGGGAGTTGTCCTGGGGCGCCGCCAGCCGCAGCAGCAGGTAGGCCTGCTGTTCATCGGCGCCAAACAGCTTGGCGTTGCCGAATACTTCGTTGGCCCACAGGCTGCTTTCACCGCAATCGCGGGCCTGGCACCAGAACAGCAGCTCGGCGCCCTGCTTTTGCAGCGCCTCCCTGGCCAGGGTGAAGGCTTCGTTGGATGTGCGCTCGGCGGGCAACTGGTAAGTGATGGCGGTGAGCTTGCCGCGGGCATTGACCTGGCCATCGAAACGCAACTGGCCGCTGATACGGCGGATCGAACCCAGGGGGTAGACGCGCTCCTGCTCCACTTCGGGGCGGTAGTCGACGATCTGTGCATCGGCCAGACGGGGGACTAGGGGCAGGTCGTGGCTGCCCGGCAGATCGGCGGCAAGCACCAGGGTACTTGCCAGGGACAGGCCCAGAACACTGATTGAACGCATGGAAACTCTCATCGGATAAGCATGGCCTGGGCGCCCTTGACGACGCTGGCATCGTCGCTGCGTTGTGGAACCTGCAAGCCTCGCTGCACCGCAGGACGGGCCTCCAGGGCCGCCATCCAGCGTTGCAACGCCGGCAGGCCCTGCACCGAAACCCCGGACCATTCATGGCCGCGCACCCAGGGGAAGGTGGCGATGTCGGCAATGCTGTAGTCGCCGGCCAGGTACTCGGCCTGTTGCAGGCGGCTGTCGAGCACTTCGTACAGGCGCCGGGTCTCGTGCTGATAACGGTCGATGGCGCCCTGCAGCTTCTCCGGGAAATAGCGGAAGAACACATTGGCCTGGCCCTGCATGGGCCCGACCCCGCCCATCTGGAACATCAGCCATTGCATGACCAGCGAACGGCCCTTGGGATCGGCCGGCAACAACTGGCCAGTGCGTTCGGCCAGGTACACCAGGATCGCACCGGACTCGAACACCGGAAAATCGCCATTGTCGCGATCGACGATGGCCGGAATACGCCCATTGGGATTGATCTTCAGGAACGCTGGGGCCTTTTGCTCCTTCTTGTCGAAACTCAAGGCGTGCACCTCATAGGGCAGGCCGAGTTCCTCAAGCAGGATGGAAACCTTGTGACCATTGGGGGTCGCAGCGGTGTACAGATCTATCATGGTTGTCTCCCATTTCAACCCGCCCAGCCTCGACAGTTGATCCCGTCAAGTCAAGGAACGGCGAAAAACCGATTGAAACAGTCTGCGACAAAGCTGGCACCCGCCTCGTCGTTGAGGTGCAGGTGATGCCCGCCGGGCAACTGCTCAACGCTGAAGGGTAGACGCTGCAACAAGGCCTGGTGCTTGGCCAGCATGCCATCGGCCGCCACCACCAGTTGCGTCGGGCAGGCGACCCGCTGAACAAAGGACATGGCCTGCTCCTCTGTCAGGCGCAGCGGCGAAGCCAGGGTCAGGCGGCTGTCGCTGCGCCAGGTATAGCCCCCGGGCACCGGCATCAGGCCGCGCTGGGCCAGCAGTTCGGCCGCCTCGCGGCTAACCGCCACCAGGCCCTTCATGCGCGCCTCGATGGCCCGCTCCAGGGTGGCGTACACCGGCTTGCTCTTGTTCTGCAGATTCAGCTGTGCCTGCAACGCCATGCCCAGGCGCTCGGCGGCGTCCTCGCCATTGGCCGTCGGCGGGATCACCCCATCGATCAGGGCCAGGTGGCTGACCCGCTCCGGCATCGCCGCCGACAGCACCAGCGAGACGATCGCCCCCAGGGAATGGCCCATCAGGGCAAAGCGCTTCCAGCCCAGTTGCTCGGCGGCTGGCAGCACGTCATAGACGTAGTCCCACAGGGCATAGCCGGCCCCCGCCGGGCGATGCCCGGAATGACCGTGGCCGGCCAGGTCCAGGGCAACGATGCGCAGGCCGGCGAGCTTGGGCGCCAGCCGGGCAAAGCTGTTGGCGTTATCCAGCCAGCCATGCAGGGCGATGACCGGCAGACCGTCCTCGGGCCCGAACAGATGGGCCGCCAGTTCGATGTGCGGCAGGTTCAGGCGGACTTCTTCGACGGCGTGGCTCATGCAGGGCTCCGTTGCCAGCGTGTGAACAGCTCCTTGAGCAGCGCCGCGGTGTCCTGGGGGCGCTCAAGGGGAAACATGTGGCCACCGGGCATGGTCAGCGACTCGCCCAGGGGCATGCGCCCGACCGCACTGGTGTGATGGCGCATCACCACCCGGCTCTGCTGTCCGCGCACCACCGCCAGCGGTACCTTGAGCTGGCGCGCACTGCCCGGGCTGGTATGAGGCACGCCGCGGTAGATGCTGATTTCCGTGGCCGGGTCAAAACGCAGGCGCAAGCGATCCCCCACCTGCTGCAGGCCGTGCTGCAGGTAAGCATCCAGGCAATCGGGATCGAAGGCCCGGAACAGCGTCTTGCGGGAGAAGTAACTGCGGGCGGCCTCGATGTCGGCAAACTCTTCGCGACGCCCCAGGGTGCGCCCGGCCGGAGTCAGCCGGTCGATGAAGCCCAGGCGCTTGGCGGCGCGGATCACCCATTGGTCGGCCCGGGTCAGCACCGGCGAATCGAGCATCACCACCCCCCGATACAGCTCCGGGCAGCGCAGGGCCGCGTGCAGGTGCAGCACACCGCCCAGCGAATGCCCCACGCCCCAGACCGGCTGGGCCTGCTGTTGCAGGTGATGGATCAGTTCATCCACCAGGCTGCGCCAGTTGTCGTCCACCGGAAAGCGCGGATCGTGGGCATGCTGCTGCAGATGAGCCACCTCGAATTCCGGCGCCAGGGCAGCAAACAACTTGCCGTACGTGCCGGAGGGAAACCCATTGGCGTGAGCGAAAAACACCTGTTGCGACATACCGACCTATCCATCCACCAAACGAACACCGATTGTCCGCAGGCCCTTGCACCAGGGCAATGACCGTAACGGACAGGAATGCTGACACCCAGGCTCAGCCTATGGCGCGTTGCCTCATTGCGCCGGCGGGTTCTGCCCGAGGGGCACCACCGCCATGGTCAGGCGCGAGACGCAACTGGCCTTGCCTTCATCACTGCTCAGGCGGATGTCCCAGACATGGGTGGTGCGCCCGATATGAATGGCCTTGGCCACCGCCGTGACCCGCCCGGTGCGCAAGCCCCGCAGATGATTGGCATTGATCTCCAGCCCCACGCAGTAGAACTTGCTGGCGTCGATGCACAGGTAGCTGGCCATGGAGCCGACGGTTTCCGCCAGCACCACCGAGGCCCCGCCGTGCAGCAGCCCGTAGGGCTGGTGGGTGCGATGGTCGATGACCATGCTCGCGGTCAGTGACTGCTCGTCATAGGACTCGAAGCGAATATCCAGCACTTCGCCGATGGTGTTCTTCTGGATCGCGTTCAGTTGCTCGATGTTCGGAGTGGTACGCCATAGACTCATCGCCGCTTCCCTTATGGGTGGTTATTGTCGGTCAATCCTGCCACAGCACGGCTTCGCTGCGCTCGCTCCAGGCTTGAAAACTGCCGCCATAGGTGGCTTCGATCACATTGCGCTTGATCTTCAGGGTTGGAGTGAGAAAGCCGTTTTCCACCGCCCAACTGTCCTTGACCACCACCAGCCGATGCAGCCGCTCGTGCTTGTCCAGGCTGCCATTGACCTGGGCCAGCAGGCTTTCCAGGCTGCTGTGCAAGCCTTCCCGGGCACTGCCGGCGGCGGCCTGCGCACCCGCAGCCGAAAGCACGCACAGGCCCAGGGGGGCAATCAGCCCGTCGCCCACCACGCACACCTGCTCGATATGGGCATGCACCGCCAGGCGGTTCTCGATGGGCGCCGGGGCCACGTACTTGCCCTTGCTGGTCTTGAAGATCTCCTTGAGCCGGCCGGTCAGGCGCAGGTTGCCGGCGGCATCCTGCTCCCCCTTGTCGCCGGTGCGCAGGAAACCATCCTCGGTAACGGTTTCGGCGGTCTTCTGCGGGTCCTTGAAATAGCCCTGCATAGTGGCTCCGCTGCGTACCTGGACCTCCCCCGCCTCGTCGATGCGCACCTCGACTTCCGGGCAGGGCCGGCCAATCCAGCCGGGCACATGCTCACCGGAGCGGCCAATATGGGAGTAGCCGCAGCTCTCGGTCATGCCGTACACCTCCAGCACGTCCAGCCCGAGGCGTCGATACCAGTGCAACAGGGTCTGGGGCACCGGTGCCGCTCCCGACAGCGCCACCCGCAACGCGTCCAGCCCGAGCCCGCTCAGCACCTTGTGGCCGACACGCTTGCCGATAAAGGGCAGGCCCAGGAGAAAATCCAGGCGCTTGGCCGGCACCTTGCTGTAGACCCCCATCTGGAACTTGGTCCAGATCCGCGGCACGCCAAACAGCGCGGTGGGCCGGGCTCGCTGCAGGTCGGCGAGGAAGGTATCCAGGCTTTCGGCAAAGAACACCGTCTGCCCGGTATAGATCGCCGCCATCTCGACAAACATGCGCTCGGCCACGTGGCACAGGGGCAGGTAGGACAGCAGCCGGTCCTCGGGGCCCAGGCCGAACATCTGCACACCATGGCTGGCGGCAAAGCCCAGGTTGCCGAAACTGTGCATCACGCCCTTGGGCAGCCCAGTGGTGCCGGAGGTATAGATGATGGTGGCCAGCTGATCGGCCGCAGGGCTCGGGCTATCCTCGATCGGCGGACAGCGTTGCAGGTCCTCCCAACTGAAATCGAAAGGGCCTTCGGGGGCCAGGGGCAAGCGGATGGTGGGCAGCCCGGCCTTGATCCCGAGCGCCATTTGCGGCCAGTCGTCCAGCTTGCCGATAAAGGCCAGGGCCGACTCGGAATGCTCCAGCACCTGGGCTACCGACTCGGCCGTGAGATTGGGATACAACGGCACCGAGACATGCCCGGCGATCCAGATCGCCAGGTCGGCAATGACCCAGTGCGCGGAGTTCTTGCCAATGATTGCAATGTGGCTGCCGGAAGGCAGCTGGCGCTCGCGCAGCCATTGGGCGGCACGCCGGGCCTGCTGGCCCACCTCGAACCAGCTCAGCTCCTGCACCTGCCCGCCGGCACTGGGCTGGACCAGAAAGCGCTGCTGGGGATGACGAGCCTCGCGCTCGTAGAACACTTGCAGGGGCAAACGAAAAGCAGCAGACATGACTCGCTCCTTTGTTCTTATTCTGTTCGCGACACCAACCAAGCACTTGCTTGGTGGACTATTCCACGCACAAAGGAGCGCTGCAAGTTAAGAAATGTAGCGGATCGCAACCGGGGATCGGTGGGTTCGACACAACAACGGCGGCCCGGGCATGCCCTGCCGCCGCGTCCATCAAGGGTGTGTCACGGCATTCAAGGTCATCAGCCCCGCCAGGGGCCAGTCGCCTTCGAGCTCCGCCAGGCTGGCGGTGTTCATCGGCTGCGGATCACGCAGGTGGCCGTGCTGCAACAGGCCGATCAGGTTGCCCACCAGGGGTTGATGGCTGACCAGCAGCAGGTTGTCGGCACTGTCCAGTTGCTCCAGCACCTGCAGCGGGTTGGCCTCGGGGGTGAGCCAGGGCACGGTGCGGATCTCGCCTTCGAACCCCAGGGCCTCGCGCACCAGCTGTGCAGTCTGCTGGGCACGTACATAAGGGCTGGCGAGGATCGCGGCGATGGACTGGCCGATCAGGTGCGCGGCGCTGCCCAGCACTTCCTCGCGACCGTGGGCCGTGAGGTTGCGCTGGGCATCGGTCGGCGCATGGGACTCGGCCTGGCCGTGACGCAGCACCCACAGCTTCACAGCTTGGGCTCCTCGTCACGCACCGGGTGAGGCGCTGGCGGCACGCTATGGGGAGCTTCGCCTTCAGGCGCCCGGGGAGCGGGCCAATCGGCGAACGGCCAGGGTTTCTGTTCGGTATGGAAGCTGCCGAAACGGCCGATCTGCGCCAGGAACTGGCTCAGGCTATCGCCGAAGTTCATCAGGCCGGCATTCGGCGCGCCGTAGATCAGGCGATAGATCAACTGCACCAGCACCAGCGCGCCCAGGAGAAACTGCGCCACCTGCCACACCAGCACGAATATCAGCATCCACAGCACCCGCAGGAGGATGGACTCGTATTTGGCTTCGGAATTCGTATCGTTCATGTCTGGCTCCTGTGCTGCTCAGTTGAATCCGCTGGTGGAGATAAAGTCGACGTCGGTTTTCGGCTCGCCGCGCATCAAGAGCTCGATTACCTGGTTCAGCGTACGCCCTTCGAACAGGATCGCGTGCAGGCCGGCCACCAGCGGCATGTAGACCCCCAGCTCCTGAGCCTTGACCTTGAGCACCTTGAGGGTGTTGACGCCCTCCGCCACCTCACCCAGGCGGGTCACCGCCTCTTCCAGGCTCAGGCCCTGGCCCAGGGCAAAGCCCACCTGGTAGTTGCGGCTCTTGGGCGAGGAACAGGTGACGATCAGGTCGCCGACCCCGGCCAGGCCGAGGAAGGTCATGGGGTTGGCGCCCTGGCTCACGGCAAAGCGGGTCATTTCCGCCAGCGCCCGGGTAATCAGCATGCTCTTGGTGTTTTCCCCCATGCCCAGGGCCACCGCCATGCCGGCGATGATCGCGTAGACGTTCTTCAGCGCCCCGCCCAGTTCCACGCCGAAGCGGTCGGCACTGGCATACACACGGAAGGTGCGGCCGTGCAGCGCGGCCTGGACCCGCTGACAGAGCTCTTCGTCTTCACTGGCGACCACGGTGGCGGTCAGGGCGTGCTCGGCCACTTCCCGAGCCAGGTTGGGGCCGGAAAGTACGCCGATGCGCGCTTGCGGGGCGATGTCCTGGAGGATCTCGCTCATCAGCTTGAAGGTCTGGGCCTCGATGCCCTTGGTCAGGCTGACCAGCAGCTTGCCGCAGAGCAGCTCGGCGTGGGGCGCCAGCACCGAGCGCAGGGCGCTGGAGGGCAAGGCGACAAAGCACAGGTCACTGTCATTGAGGGTGGCCAGCAGGTCGGTGACCGGCTCCACCGCCGGATGAATCTTGATGCCCTTGAGATAGCGCGGATTCTCGCGGTTGACCCGAATGGCCTCGGCCTGCTCGGGGTCGCGCATCCACTGCCGCACCCGATGACCGTTCTCGGCCAGCAGATTGGCCACGGCGGTACCAAAACTTCCGCCTCCCAGGACCGCAATAGGGCGCTGTTGTGTCATATGCAATCCGTTAATCCATAGCAGTGGCGATGGCGGCATTATACGGGGCGGTTTTCTCACCACCAGCCCCAGGGGCCATTCAGGCAACCTGTCGGGAACACGTGGAGTCATTCGGGGAATGTCGGGCTTATCGACTGGAAAACTCGACTATCTCGGTTAACATGCGCGCCTTCCATCAAGATTCAAGGCTGTGTCGTGTCCGCTGGCCCCTCACCTCTTCGTCTATCGCTGCTGCTGGGCATGCTGTTCGGCCACTCGGTGCTGGCCGACGATCTGTTCCTGGACGGCACCGCCCTGCCCGAGGTCCTCACCGCCACCCGCCTGAAACAGTCACCTGCCGCGGTTCCCGGCAGCATGACGGTGCTCGACAACGAGTTGATCAAGGCCAGCGGCGCCCGGGACATCAGCGAACTGCTGCGCCTGGTGCCGGGGATGATGGTCGGCGCCATCAGCGGCAACCAGGCCACAGTCAACTACCACGGCACCAACGCCAGCGAAGCCCGGCGCATGCAAGTACTGATCGACGGGCGTTCGGTGTATCGCGCCGGCCTGGCGACAGTGGACTGGAGCGATATCCCGGTGGCCATGGAAGACATCGAGCGCATCGAGGTGTTTCGCGGCCCCAATACCGTCAGCTACGGCGCCAACGCGCTGATGGCGGTGGTCAACATCATCACCCGCGCCCCGGCCAACAGCCATGGCACGCGCGTCAAGCTGACCCGGGGCCAGCGCGGCATCAGCGACTGGTACGCCAGCCAGGGTACCGGCTGGGAAACCGGCGACCTGCGCCTGTCGCTGTCGGGGCAGGAAGATGATGGCTTCGACAAGAATCGCCTGGGGGCCGACTACCGCGACAGCAAGCGCTTGAACCGCTTCAGTCTGTCCGTGAGCCAGATGCTCAATGAACAGCAGAGCATCGACTGGCAATTGAATGCCAAGGAAGGCACCAACCAGCGGCCCTATACCTATCAGCCGGTGTTCCACGGGGTAACCCAGCAAGGCAACAACTCCGATGTGGTGGCCAAGGACTACGCCGGGTCACTGCGCTGGAACCTGGAGCTCAATCCACAGCACAGCCTTTATATCCAGGGCTCGGCCCAACACTGGGACCGCCAGCAGACCTGGCGTGCCTGCGACGCGGCAATTTCCTTCAGCCCCGAGCTGACACGCCTGTGGCAACTCAACCCGAACTACGCCGAGCGCCTGGCGCGCCACATGCCCGATTATTTAAGCGCGACGCCCGGTGGAACCCCGACGGAACAGGCATTGGCCAACCAGGTCATCGACCAATGGAAAACCGGCGGCGGCAAGAATACGGTCTGCGGCAACATCGACCAGAGCTCTCGGGAAACCCGCTACGACCTGGAGCTGCAGGACACCCTGAGCCTCAGCGACAACCTGCGGCTGGTCAGCGGCATGAACTATCGTTACGACCGGGCCGACTCCGAAACCTACTTCAACGGCACCCTCGACGACACCACCTGGCGCCTGTTCGGCCAGCTGGAGTGGCGGGCCAGCGAACATTGGCTGATCCAGGGCGGGGCTATGTACGAAGACACCCAGCTGACCGGCAACTCCCTGACCCCGAGGATCGCGGTCAACTACCTGATCAACCCGCGCCACGGCTTGCGGGCAGTGTATTCGGAAGCCATCCGCTCCCCGGACATGTTCGAGAACAACGTCAACTGGAGCTACCGGGTCACCGGCCTGAGCACCCCGGTCTACGGCCAGAACAGCGCCCAGTACTTCGTCAAGACCCGTGGCCCCGGCAACCTCGACCAGGAGCACATGCGTTCCCGGGAACTGGGCTACAACGGTTACTTCGTCGACCAGGCGCTGAACCTCGACATCAAGCTGTTCTATGACGAAATCACCGGGATGATCAGCGAGCCGCTGCGCAACAACCAGTACATCGCCAGCAACAGCAACGCCTCGCGCTTCGCCGGTACCGAGAGCCAACTGGACTGGCAACTGAGCCGCGCCGACCGCCTGCGCCTGACCTACGCCTACGTCCATGCCCAGGCCAGCAACCGCCTGGACCAGCGCCTGACCGCCAGCAACAGCGGCTCCGCCGGCTGGCTGCGCAATTGGGGCCAGGGCTGGTCCAGCGCGCTCTTCTACTATGGCGACAGCGCCCTCAACGGCTACCGATTCGAACGGGTCGACACCCGCATCGCCAAGCGCCTGGCCCTGGGCAGCAAGACCAGCCTGGAACTAGCCGGCACCCTGCAGCAACGGCTCGACCACCAGCCCACCACCTTCGCCGACAATCTCTACGACTCGCGCCACGTGGCCTACTTCAGCGCGGAGCTCGAGTTCTGACATGGGCCACTGTCGGCCCTGGAAGGCCCTGCGCATACATCGTCGCCTGTGCCTGTGCCTGCTGGTACTGGGCATGCTGCTGGGCAGCCCGTTGTGGGCGGCCGATGTGCTGCTCACCGCCAGCGACGACAACAGCAGCGTGCGCACCTTCACCGAAGAACTGGCCGCCCAGCGCCCCCGGGACCAGGTGCGCTTCGTCCCCCTGGCCCAACTGCCGCCGCCGGGCCAGTTGCCCGGCAGCACGCGCCTGATCCTGCTGGACCCGCAAAGCCTCGACTGGCGCCTGCAAGATCCCTTGGGCCCGCCGACCCTGGTCCTGCGCATCAGCCGCCTGCAGGCCCAACAGCGCCTGGCGCAAAGCCCTCATCCACGGTTGAGCCTGCTGTGGAGCGATCCGCCCCTGGAGCGCCAGTTACGCCTGATCCGCAGTGTTCTGCCGCAGGTGCGCCGGGTGGGGGTGCTGTACAGCGCCGACAGCCGGTTCCTGCTCAAGGAGCTGCACCTGGCCGCGCAAACCCTGAACATGGAAATCATCGCCGAACCCTGGGACAGCACCAGCGACAGCCGCCCGCTGCAGAACCTGCTGCGCAACAGCGAAGTGCTGCTGGGCCTGGATGATCCGAAGCTGTACAACCCGAAAACCGTGAAGAACCTGCTACTGAGCAGCTACGCCCGGCAACAGGCGCTGATCGGCCCCAATGCCGGCTTCGTCCGGGCCGGCAGCCTGGCCAGCACCTACAGCGACCAGCAGGACTGGCTGCAGACCCTGGACAGCCTGCTCGACCAACCGCCGGCTCGCTGGCCCCGTGCGCTATACCCGACGGCTTTCAAAGTACTGAGCAACCCACAGGTGGCACGCTCGCTGGGCATCGAGGAAATCGACCCGCAGGCCGTTGCGCGCCAGTTGAGTGAAGGAGAGAAGCACCCATGACATTGCGTCGCCGATGGGATATCCAGACCCGCACTCAGCTCATCAGCCTGGGCCCGGCCCTGCTCCTGACCCTGCTACTGATCAGCTTTTTTACCTTCGTGCGTATCCAGGACTTGCGCCAGGAGCTCAACCACACCGGGCAACTGATCGCCAATCAACTGGCGCCAGCCACCGAGTACGGGGTGATCTCCGGCAACAACGAGGGCCTGGAGAGCCTGCTGCAGGCAACCCTGGCCACGCCCCACGTGCACTTCCTGGAGGTGCAGGACAGCGCCAACAACATCCTGGTGTACGTGGAACAGCCCTCGGCCAGCCACAACCACGCGCAGCAGATCAAGGTATTCCAGGCCCCGGTACGCCTGCAGCGCATCCAGGTGCACAACGACTTTCTGCAGAACGACCCGGCCAGCGTGGCTGCCCAGGGCGATGGTTACCTGGGCCGGGTGATCGTCGGCATGTCCAACGACGCCTTCAGCCAGCGCCAGCAGGAAATCCTCCTCAAGGCCGCCATCCTCGCGCTGTTCGCCCTGCTCTTCACCTTCCTCCTGGCCCGGCGCCTGGCGGCCGGCCTGGCACAGCCGATCCGCGCCATGGGCGATGCGGTGAAGGCAATCCAGGAAGGGGATTTCAAGACCCCGCTGCCGATCGTCGACGATGGCGAGCTGGGCAACCTGGCCCGGCACATCAACAACCTCGCCGCCGGCCTGGAACTGGCCAGCCGCGAGCAGCACCAGGCCATGTCCCAGTTGATCCAGACCCGGGAAGAGGCGGAACGGGCGAACAAGGCCAAGTCGGATTTCCTGGCGATGATGAGCCACGAGCTGCGCACACCGATGAACGGTGTACTGGGCATGCTGCAACTGCTGGAAACCACCCAGATGACCCAGGAACAGAGCGAGTACGCGGCGCTGGCGTCGGAATCCACCGAACACCTGCTGAAGGTGATCAACGACATCCTCGACTTCTCCCGCATCGAACGCTCGGCCCTGGAACTGGAGCACATCCCGTTCAATCTTGCCGAACTGATCACCAGCTCGGCCCAGGCCTTCCAGCACAGCGCCCTGCAACGCGGCCTGGACTTGCAACTGCGGCTGCCGCCGGGCATGGAGTCGCTGCAGGTCAAGGGCGACCCGACGCGAATCCGGCAGATCCTGGTCAACCTGATCGGCAACGCCCTGAAATTCACCGAGCAGGGCAGCATCACCATCGAGCCCCAGTGGCAGGCCCTGGATCACGAACTGCTGTGGTTCACCTGCGCAGTGCGCGACAGCGGTATCGGCATCAGCCCGGCCAGCCTGGAGCTGATGTTCGACGCCTTCCAGCAGGCCGACAGTTCGATTTCCCGTCGCTATGGCGGCACCGGCCTGGGCCTGCCCATAGCCCGCACCCTGGCCGAGCGCATGGGTGGCACCCTGCGGGCCCAGAGCGAGGAAGGCCGAGGCTCGGTATTCACCCTGGAAATCCCCCTGGCGCTGTTCCAGCAGAGCCTGCCGGTACTGGCCCCGCGGGTGAGCAGCAATCAGCACTCCGGTGAAGGCCGCAACGTGCTGCTGGTGGAAGACAACCCGGTGAACCAGACCGTGATCCAGGCCATGCTGCGCAGCCTGGGGTTCACCGTGAGCATCGTCACCGACGGCGCCCAGGCGGTCCGCAGTGCCGAAAGCCTGATCTTCGAGGCGATTCTGATGGATTGCCGACTGCCGCTGGTCGACGGCTATGAGGCCACCCGGCAGATCCGCCAACTGCCCGGTTGTGCCGATTTACCGATCATCGCCCTGACCGCCAACGCCTTGCAGGGCGACCGTGAAGCCTGCCTTGCAGCGGGCATGAACGACTACCTGGCCAAGCCTTTTAAGCGCGCGGATCTGCAGCAAATTCTCCAACGTTGGGTGCAATAACCGGCTATTTTCCAACAGCTACGACTGGCGTCATGGGCGAAAGTGCGGCAGTCTTAGGCACCCGACGGGGCCCTGAAAAGGCCCTCAAAAAAAATTTCAGTGCACAAGTGTACATTCATGCCCTTTGCGCTGTGACTTTCACTACAACGCAATAGTCTATGAGTAGGCTGCCGGCTCGAGGCATGAACGCTTCGATCGGCCGGGAAGATTTGCCCAACCCTGCCGCACGGGACTATTGAGGAGCTCGCATGACCAAACAAAACGCCTTTACTCGGGAAGACCTGCTGCGCTGCAGTCGCGGTGAGCTGTTCGGCCCAGGTAGCGCGCAACTGCCAGCGCAAAACATGCTGATGGTGGATCGCATCACCCATATCAGCGAAGAGGGTGGCAAGTACGGTAAAGGTGAGTTGGTCGCTGAGCTGGATATCACTCCAGACCTGTGGTTCTTCGCTTGCCACTTCGAAGGCGACCCGGTGATGCCAGGCTGCCTGGGCCTGGATGCCATGTGGCAACTGGTGGGCTTCTTCCTCGGCTGGCAGGGCTTGCCGGGCCGCGGTCGCGCCCTGGGTTCGGGGGAAGTGAAATTCTTCGGCCAGGTCCTGCCGACCGCCAAGAAAGTCACCTATAACATTCACATCAAGCGCGTGCTCAAGGGCAAGCTGAACATGGCCATCGCCGATGGTTCGGTCAGCGTTGACGGCCGCGAAATCTATACCGCCGAAGGCCTCCGGGTCGGCGTGTTTACTTCAACTGACAACTTCTAAGGGTTATCCGCATGCGCCGCGTCGTTATCACAGGTCTTGGCATTGTTTCGTGCCTGGGCAATGACAAAGAGACCGTCTCCGCTAACCTGCGTGCAAGTCGCCCTGGCATCCGCTTCAACCCGGAATATGCCGAAATGGGTCTGCGTAGCCAGGTTTCCGGCTCCATTGACCTGAACCTCGAAGAGCTGATCGACCGCAAGATCTATCGCTTCGTCGGCCACGCGGCGGCTTACGCCTACCTGGCCATGAAAGACGCCATCGCCGACTCCGGCCTGAGCGAAGAACAAGTGTCCAACCCGCGCACCGGCCTGATCGCCGGCTCCGGCGGCGCCTCGACCCTGAACCAGATGGAAGCGCTGGACATCCTGCGCGAGAAAGGCGTCAAGCGCGTTGGCCCATACCGCGTTACGCGGACCATGAGCAGCACCGTTTCCGCCTGCCTGGCCACCCCGTTCAAGATCAAGGGCCTGAACTACTCCATCGCTTCTGCCTGCGCCACCAGTGCTCACTGCATCGGTACCGCCATGGAACAGATCCAGATGGGCA